>OKWQ01000022.1_pt1 | contig 276305 bp, 176 predicted proteins | sample 1607071 | NCBI WGS metagenome assembly OKWQ01 (sample SAMN07501039, study PRJEB24779) | human gut metagenome | reverse complement strand
CCCGAGTGGCCAAAGGGGACAGACTGTAAATCTGCTGCAAATTGCTTCGGTGGTTCGAATCCACCTCCATCCATTGAGATTTACATCTCTATCAAAAAACTAAATAAATACTATCGCGGGGTGGAGCAGTCTGGAAGCTCGTCGGGCTCATAACCCGAAGGTCGTAGGTTCAAATCCTGCCCCCGCAATTTTTGGAAGCGCACCATTACGGAAGTATTCGGAAGCTCGCTTCCATTATGCTGTAAAGAGGGTGTACAACCCTAGGCCCAGATAGCTCAGTTGGTAGAGCAGAGGACTGAAAATCCTCGTGTCGCTGGTTCGATTCCGGCTCTGGGCATTATAAGACTTGAAACTGGTTTATGTCTTATAAAGTAAAATTTAATATGCGGGATATTAGCTCAGTTGGTAGAGCACTTGACTTTTAATCAAGTTGTCCGGGGTTCGAATCCCCGATGTCTCATTACAAAAAGAACCCTGCAGGAGTAACTATCCTGTGGGGTTTTCTGTTATTCAGTTTGTTTTAAGTTGGTTTTAAATTGATTTTATACGATTTTTAAATATGGGAGTACAGTTAAAATAGGAATGAATAAGTTATAAATTAGTGGGAAGAATGACAGATACGGGATAAAGAGGTTTGCAGGCTGCAGCCTATGAAAGGATATGGTACGGGATATGGCAAATGATAGTAAGAAGGAATTACTTCTTCAGGGAAGCATTCTGGCGGTTGCAGGTATTATCGTAAAGTTGATTGGATTTTTATATCGTATTCCAATGGCTAACATGCTCGGTGAGGTTGGAAACGGTCTATATGGAGTAGCCTTTGGTATTTATAATATTGTTTTAACTTTGTCATGTTCCAGCCTTCCTCTGGGATTATCTAAATTAATATCCCAGTATGAGATTAAAAAGGAGTATCGGAGTGCTTATCGCTTATTTCGCAATTCCTTAATACTGGCGGTAATTGTTGGTGGTATATTTTGGGTATTAATATATTTTGGCGCTGATTTTCTGGAAATGTGTTATGCGAAACCAGGATTGGCAAAACCCCTCCGAATCGTAGCACCGACTACGTTTGTGATGGCTATTTTAGGTGTAATGCGGGGATTTTTTCAGGGAAAAAATACGATGATTCCATCGGCGGTTTCTCAGATTATAGAACAGATTATTAATGCAATTATAAGTATTGTAGCAGTTATGCAATTTATGAGAGTATATCAATCTTCCGCAGATGTTTTTGCATATGGGGCGGCAGGCGGTATTATGGGTACCTTGTGTGGTGCGTTGTCTGCTTTTGCTTTTTTATTAGTTTTATATTTACTGTATCGACCGGGGTATCTTAGAAGAGTAAAAAGATGTAAGAACCGTCATGTGGCATCAGATGGAAGACTGAACAAGTTATTGCTGATGACATTAATTCCTATTTCTTTAAGTCAGGCAGCTTATCAGCTCAGCGGGACGCTGGATGATTTAATATTTGGAAATATATTGAATTTTAAAGGTTTAGCTGTGGACTTTGTAACTGCAATTCAGGGTGTGTATAGTACGCAATATAATCTTCTTATTAATATTCCTATTGCGTTTGCTTCTTCTTTGGCGGTTTCTATTGTACCCAGCATTGTTGCTTCTAAGGAAAGACATGATAGAAGAGGAATATTTGAGAAGGTAAACTTTATTAATAAGTTCGTGATGGTTCTTACGATACCGTCAGTAATTGGATTTATGGTGCTTGCTAGGCCTATTATATCGTTAATATTTGCAGCTTTGACAGAACACAGAGATTTGTCGGTACACATGCTGCAGATAGGGGCTGTTTCGATTGTATTTTATTCTTTGGCATCCATATCTACAGCAATATTACAAAGTTTGAACAAGATGAGAGAGCCAATTGTAAATGCATTTATTGGTTTGGTGGTACATTTAGTATTTATTTGTCCTCTTTTGATTTTTACTGGATTGAATGCTTATATTTTAGTTGTGGGAAATATTATTTTTCCTCTGGTAATCTGTGTCTTAAACGAGAGATCTTTGAATAATGAGCTACATATCCATAAGGATGTGAAGAGGACGTATCTAATTCCGATCATTGCGTCCTTGATTATGGGGATAATTGTATTTTTTGTTTACTGGATTGTGGATAAGTTTATCGGAAATACAGTTGTTTCAGTGGTAGTGCCTTTAGCCGTTGGCGTTTGCAGTTACTTTTTCTTTATTTTTGCTTTTCACTGTTTCTCTTTAGAGGAATTATATGATTTGCCCATGGGAAGAACAATAGCAAGATTTACAGGGAGATTTTATCGGTAATGTTTTAAGTAAATTAAAGTTTGGAATGCAACTACGGTAATCCATTCGATTCCCGTGGAGATGGCGACTGCAGTCAATCCCGTCCGTGGTATTAGGAGGAGGAAGGAAAGCAATGTCCGCAAAGATTTACGTATAAGCGTACCTATAAAAGGAATTATTTGTTATATTCGTTAGGTAATATAACAAATAATTCCTTTTTATTCTATATATTTTTAAACATGGGAAAGCGTATTTTTTTGATACCGGAAGAACCAGATGAACAGGGTAATTCCTTTTAGAGTACTGGATATTGTGATACTCCACCAAATTCCATTGAGACCTAAAGCGGTACCGGTCAGCAATAGAGCAAGAGGAATTCTGGCGGAAGTGAGTACAATACCAACTACAGATGGAGGTATGGTTTTACCCAATCCGGAAAATGCGCCTGCTGTTGCAATCTCAACACACATGAACAACTGAGAGATTCCCAGGATTTGCAGATAATCTATACCCATACTTAAAATTTCTTTCTCCGGAATAAATACTTGAAAAATAGGTCCGGGCAGGCAGATTAAGATGAATGTACATACGATACCCCATACGGTAACTGCGCCCATTGATACAGCGTAACCTTTCCTTACCCGGGTATTGTTCCCGGAGCCATAGTTCTGTGCTACAAAGGAGTTCACAGCTGCGGCAAAGCCATCTGCAGTCATCCAGGAGATAGACTCTATCTGGGAACCAACTTTTTGAACTGCTACGGCAGTGTCCCCAAAGCCTGCGATGAGTCGTGCTATGATCATGGAGATACCTGTAAATATCATACTCTGTATGGATGTGGGAAGTCCAATTCGTATTATTTCACCCATATACTGCTTTGACGGTCTGGAGAATATATGTATTTTGTTAAAAATAATTGTATCTCTCATTGCAAAAACAATAAATACCAGCGTAACAATTGCCTGTGCAAGTACGGTTGCAATGGCAGCTCCCGCTACGCCCAAATTGGGAAATGGACCTAAGCCAAATATAAGAACAGGATCCAGTACCAGGTTTAGGGCAAGTCCGGTAGTTGTTGCTATTAAAGAATTTCTACTGTTTCCCATGGCGGTCATTATGCCGGAAAATATCTGGTTCAGGAAAGAAAATAGAACTCCGCCGCAAGTGATGATTAAATATATCTGGGCATCTGCCACAACCTGTGGGCTGTTCAGCTTGAAGAAGCCTATCAGTGGTACATGGAAAATTACGGAGGCAAGTCCATAGGCAATGCCAAAAAATATTCCCAGTTGTAAAGCAGCCCTGGCAAAATCTGCGGCAGTATGATACACTCCTGCACCAAAGGAGTGCCCAACCTTAACTTGTCCGCCCATTCGGCCAAGGGCTGCAAGTCCGTTTGAGAGCCACATATACATTCCTGCAGCACCAACAGCAGCGACGGCATTACTGCTGAGTCTGCCAATCCAGATCATATCAATCATGTTGTATGCCATCTGAATCAGGGAAGTTAGCATAATTGGTAAAGCTAGTTTTGTAAGTGAGGGCAGAATAGGGCCCTTTAGCAGGTTAATATTTTTACTCATAAGTACCTCGTATATTTATTAAATTCTAATATTCTGTTAGAGCAGGCTGGAGAGTATATTAAGAGGATTATACCATAGTTGGATTATGAATGAAAAGCATTTATATTGACTATAATAATTGCATTGTTTCTTAGAGATACAGGTGCTATAATGATCACATATACAGAATCTTAGAAACCGAGGAGGAAACAAAATGTTGGATAAAAAAGTAGCAGAACTAATTAATACTCAGATTAATAAGGAATTTTATTCCGCGTATCTCTATTTGGATTTTTCAAATTATTTTATTGAAACCGGATTAGAGGGATATGCCAGCTGGTTCAAGATTCAGGCGCAGGAAGAAAGAGATCATGCGTTATTATTTATGCAGTATATGCAGAATAATGGAGAAAAGGTAACTTTTGAAGCAGTTGAAAAGCCAGAGTTTGAATTTAAAAAACCAGGAGATCCGCTTCAGGCAACATTGGAGCATGAGCAATACGTTACGGGGCTGATTCATACGATCTACGAGGCAGCCTATTCTGTAAAAGACTTCCGTACGATGCAGTTTCTGGACTGGTTTGTAAAAGAACAGGGAGAAGAGGAGAAAAATGCGGAGGATATGATCAAGAAATATAAACTGTTTGGTGAAGATCCTAAGGGTCTATACCTCATCGATTCAGAGATGGCTGCCAGAGTTTATACAGCTCCGTCATTGGTGTTATAATGGGAAAAGGAAAATACATTTGTCCTTGTTTTAAGGTTTCTTGTGATGATATCCGTAAGGCAGTAGAAGATGGTGCGGATTCATTTAAAAAGGTAAAGAAGGTAACGAAGGTATCTGGGAAATGTGGACATTGTGAATGCAGAGTGAAGGAATTTACAAAGGAAATGTTGGAAGATATGGGGAAGGAAACTTCCGGTGTTAAGATGGTAAAGGATAAGAAGATAAAGGTTAAGAAAACAAAGGATAAGGAAGCAAAGAATAAGGGGATAAAGGTTAAGAAAACAGAGGATAAGGAAGCAAAGAATAGAGGGATAAAGGTTAAGGAAGCAAAGGGATCGAAGTGTAGGAAGACAAAGGATAAAAAGATAAAGAATAAACAGATTAAGGATATATCATTAAACGATAAAACTCTGAAGGATATAAAGCTCAAAGATGAAAATCCAATGACTGCTATGTCAATAGATAAGAAATTAAAAGAGAAAAAGTCTGAGGATGAAAAAACAGAATCGAAATTGATAAATGGTCAGGTAGTAAAAAAAGATCATCAACAGAAGATTAGGGTTATTAAGTTAGATGACAAAAATTTTAAAGTAAAAGATATAAAGAAGAAAAAGAAAAGCAAAAAGAAGTAATGGAAAAAGTAAAAGAAGAATGAAGAAGAAAAAGCTGGAGACAGCTTTTTTTCTTGTGGGGAGGAGGGTCTTGGCTATTCAGGTACAAAATACGAAGAGTTTGAAGGAGGATAAGCCTCATGGGTCAGCTTCTTTTCGCTGTGCTTTTTATGAGGCTGAGCAGAGTGAAAGTCTTTTTTTAGTAAAGCATCACTGGCATGATGAGATTGAATTGCTGCATTTTAAAAAAGGGAATTTTCATATGGAGATAAACATGGAGTCTTATGAGATTACGGAAGAATGTTTTTTCTTTGTCAACCCGGGAGAACTTCATTATATTACGTCGGATGGTCTATGTGAGGAAGATGCGGTAGTTTTTAACCCTTATGTACTTAGCTTTAATTCTTATGACACAATGCAAAACCAGGTAATTCAGCCTTTGATAAATGGAAATCTTTCATTACCAAGAAGTATAAATGCATCTCTTAAAGAGTTTCAGGATATATACAGAGAGTATGAGCAGATTCAAAAAGCTTTTAGTATGATGGAAGACACAGGGGAGAAACCAGGTCAAAAAAATGTAAGTGTATCGGTATCCCAGATGTTGATTAAGGCATCTTTGCTTAGGATACTTGCGATACTTACCGGGCAGGGGCTGCTTACCAGGCAGGAGAACGGAGTAAATCATCAGGTGGAGAGTATTAAGACGGTTTTAACTTATATAAGGGAGAACTACAGGGATAGAATTTATATTCGTGATCTGGCAGGGCTGATTAATATAAATGAGCAGTATTTCTGCCGTTTCTTTAGGCGGGCAATAGGTAAGACACCAATGGAATATGTTAATGAAATTCGTATTCGCAGGGCGGCTGAAATGGTGATAAGTACAGATAATCTGATTATGGACATTTGTCTGGACTGCGGGTTTAATAATCTTGGAAACTTTTTAAGAGAGTTTAAAAAGTATACGGGAACGACTCCACGCTTGTATAAGAAGGAAAACCGCAGCAGTTTTGCGAATGAGATGAAATGATAAAAAAGTCAAAATAGTGAAGTTTTTGAACAAATAAATGTAGGACTTATGTGAAGTGAAATAGTATAATATGTGCTATAAGTAATGAAAATATAATTGTGGAGGCACATAGAATGCAAAAAAAATGGTGGCAAGAAAAGACAGCATATCAGATTTATCCGAAGAGTTTTTATGATTCCAATGGGGATGGAATTGGAGATATACAGGGAATTATAAGCAAGCTGGATTATTTACAGGATCTGGGAGTGGATATCATCTGGTTATCTCCCATCTATTCCTCACCCTTGGCGGATCAGGGATATGATATTTCGGACTATTATAACATTGATCCCAGATTTGGGACGATGGAGGATATGGATGAACTGCTTATGGAAGCAAAGAAGCGGGGAATGTATATTCTTATGGATTTAGTAGTTAATCATTGTTCCGATGAACATGAGTGGTTTAAGATGGCGATGAAAGATCCGGAAGGGAAATATGGGAAGTATTTTTATCTGGAGGATAAGAAGGACGGGGAGCTTCCATGTAATTGGAGATCTTATTTTGGAGGATCTTGCTGGGAGCCGCTTTCCGATACCGATAAGCTTTATCTGCATGTATTTCATAAAAAACAGCCGGATTTAAACTGGGAAAATCCGGAGGTGCGGGAAGAGGTTTATAAAAATATTAATTGGTGGTTGGAGAAAGGGCTTTCGGGCTTTCGTATCGATGCAATTATTAATATTAAAAAGGCATTGCCATTTAAAAATTATGAACCGGATCGTGCAGATGGATTAAGTAATATTGCCCATATGTTAGAGGAAGCTGAGGGTGTTGGTGAATTTCTGGGAGAAATGCGGGACAGGACATTTAAAAAGTATGATGCATTTACTGTTGGTGAAGTCTTTAATGATAAAGAGGGTGAATTGCCTGATTTTATCGGAGACAATGGATATTTTTCCAGTATGTTTGATTTCAATGAAACAATCTTTGGGCAGAATGAAAAAGGGTGGTACGCTCATACGCAGATTACGCCGAATGATTATAAAAAATGTTGTTTTGATGCACAAAAACGTGTTGGAGACATTGGATATCTCTCTAATATTATCGAAAACCATGATGAGCCAAGAGGTGTCAGCCATTACTTACCGGAGGGAGAAGTCTGCGATGCAAGTAAGAAGCTTTTGGGGGCAGTAAACTTTATGCTGAGAGGCCTTCCGTTTATTTATCAGGGACAGGAACTTGGAATGGAAAATATGGAATTTACATCTATAGACGAGGTAGATGATATTTCCTCCCTGGAAGAATACCGTGTTGCCATAGATGCAGGGCTTACAGAAGCGGAAGCTTTAAAGGTCATTTCCAAGTTCAGCAGGGATAATGCAAGAACGCCAATGCAGTGGGATGACAGTGAAAATGCAGGATTTACTACTGGTACACCCTGGCTTGCGGCAAATCCTAATTATAGCAGAATCAATGCAAAGAGTCAGATAGAGAATTCAGATTCCGTATTTTCTTTTTACAAACAACTGATAGCACTGCGTAAGAATCCGGTCTATCAGGAGGCTGTTGTATATGGTGAATTTATTCCGGAATGGGAAGATCAGAATAATCTGATGGCTTATTACCGTAAAGGACAAGAAAAGACATTGATGGTTGTAGCTAACTTCCAGATGGACGGACAGACGGTGACTTTACCAAGTTCATATAAAAAATTATTAATTAATAATTATACGGATCTTGCTCAGGACGGTAATGATTTGCAGCTCAAAGGATATCAGGTTATAATTCTGGAAATTTAATCAGATGATCAAAGCAGCGGAAAATTTATCCGCTGCTTTCTAGAAAGGAACCAGTATGAATCACAAAGAAAGAATGCTGACGGGGCTTCCATATAAGGCCTGGATGGATGGCCTTGCTGAGGAACAGATTGAAAATAAGAAGAAAATTTATGAATATAATTTATGCAGGCCGGATGAAGCGGAGAAGATGGAACTGATGATCCGTGGGATACTGGGAAAGGCCGGTAAAAATGTAGCTGTCTTACCGCCGTTTCACTGTGATTATGGAAAAAATATTGAAGTAGGTGACAATTTTATTGCCAATTATAATTGTGTTATTCTGGATGTGGGAAAAGTTACTATTGGAAATAATACAATGTTTGGACCGAATGTGTCTATCATTACTGCAGGGCATCCGATTCATCCGGATTCCAGAAATTCAGGATATGAATATGGAATCGGCATCACTATTGGTGACAGCGTATGGCTGGGATCTAATGTTGTAGTTAATCCCGGAGTCCATATTGGCAACAATGTGGTGATCGGTTCGGGAAGCGTTGTGACTAAGGATATTCCGGATAATGTGGTGGCAGTGGGTAACCCATGCAGAATCCTACGGGAGATTACTGAGGCGGACAGGGATTTTTACTTTAAGGACAAAAAATTTGATGTGACTGACTACTAGAGCGTGTTTTAAGTTGCAAATTTTTTTAACATGTGGTAAGATCAATCTCATATTATAAAAGAAGAGCTTTTTACATGCGTCGCCGGATGCATGTATCATAAATAAGCATCGGACATCTATACCGTTAGGCCATTGGGTATAGATGACTGGTGCTTTTTTTGTGATAAGGAATATTTTTTCAACTGGCTCAAGGCAGAAAGGTGGAATTTTTATGGAAAGTAAAAGTTTGGGAAGGGTATTTGCAAAGTATGTATCTTTGAACATTTTGAGTATGCTGGGGTTGTCTTGTTTTATTTTTGTAGATACCCTCTGTGTTGCAAACGGTGTGGGGAGTAATGGGCTTGCGGCATTGAATCTGACTCTGCCTGTATATTCTTTTATGAATGGGATAGGTTTGATGATTGGAATGGGGGGTGCTACCCGTTTTGCGATGGCTATGGGGACAGGAAATGAAAAGGCGGCGAAAGCTTCTTTTACACTTTCCGTTAAACTGGCCCTTCTCTGTGGTGTGTTTTTTACATTAGTCGGTTTGTTTGCATCCAGGCAATTGGGGGCTCTATTGGGAGCAGATGAGGCAGTTATGCAGGATATGATCCCTTATATGAGAACCATACTGCTTTTTTCCCTTGCGTTTATGGTAAATAATGTGTTGGTTTGTTTTGTAAGGAACGACGGGTACCCCCAGACGGCAATGGCGGCGATGCTGACCGGAAGTTTCAGCAATATTGTTTTGGATATTTTATTTGTATTCGGGTTTCGGTGGGGGATGTTTGGGGCGGCATTTGCTACCGGGATTGCACCGGTCTTAAGCATGTGTGTGCTTTCCACACACAAAATTAAAGGACGCAGCCACTTTAGGCTGGTGAAAGAAAGAACAAAGATTTCAGATGTAGTCCGGACAATTTCTCTTGGTATGTCCTCTTTTATTGGAGAATTATCTTCTGCAATTGTTATGCTGCTGTTCAATTTTACGATTTTAAAGCTTGCCGGGAACATAGGTGTCGCTGCATATGGAGTGATTGCCAATATTGCCCTGATTGTATGTTCCATATTTACTGGAATTGCCCAGGGAGTGCAGCCGATCATCAGTTCCCAGTATGGGAAAAAAGATTTTGGCGATATACGCTTCGTGATGCAAAGAGGGGTCCTGCTTGCTGCCGCCTGCGGAGTAATCTGTTATGCAGGCGGTGTGCTGCTGGCAGAACCTATTGTTGGAATCTTCAATGAATCAGGTGACACCGGGTTTACGAAGATTGCCCTGGAGGGAATAAAGATTTATTTTCTTGCTTTTATCCCTATGGGAATCAATGTGGTTATGGCTGCCGTATTGTCAGCCAAAGATCAGCCGGCGCGCTCCATGCTGATTGCTCTGTTAAGAGGAGTAATACTAAATGTAGTTTTGATCCTTGTATTTCCAAATGTATGGAATATGACAGGGGTATGGCTGGTTGTGCCGGCTACAGAACTTTTAACGGCTGCAGTATGCGGTGCAGTACAGTTTGGCAGCAGTGGAATGCGGCGGAATACAGTTTAGTAGCAGTGGAATGCGGCGGAATACAGTTTAGCAGCGCAGTGACCGGATGCGGAGATGTAGGACTGTGGTGAAATATAGCGGTGTATAGTTTAGCAGTGCAGTGACTGGCAGTGGGGATGTAGGACTGCGGCGAAATGAAGAGGAATACAGTTTAAGGAGCTATTATGCAACGGCGGAGTGCTTCATGGACATCAGTGGGACAGGATGGATAGTTTGACATCCGCTACATTAAATCCGTCTATGTTCTCCTGCTCCAGGAAACTCAGTACTTGATCTGCGCTGCCCTGTGCTAAAATACCATAGATCCGCATGCCGTTTTCCTTTATATATGCCTGAATATCCCGGTAAAACCAGGGGCCGATATTATTTACATTTGCCATTGCCTGTAAAAATTCCTGCCGGTCTGTGAGATAGCTTAAAAGTGACTCGAAGTGAGTCTGCCAGATTCCTACAGGGTCTTTATCAAGCTCCTCATTGTGGTCCACCAGGCTTAGATATGGATAATTTTTTTCCACTTCTTTGACTGATTCATATACATTGCCGCCGCCGCCAGGCTGGAATCCAACGGTTGCACCCCTGTGAGTGCCAGTCCAGACTGCTGCATAAGTAATGTCTAATTGATGGTCTTCATCACCATACCATTTTAGGTAGAGTTTGTTGAATTCTTCCAGTGTAAGATTTTTTTCAAAAGTAAAATATGCCTCGACCTGAGATGATTTTGGCAGGTCCTTTAAGGCATCTGCCTGATATTGGATGTCGTCCTGTGGTTGCTGGCGGTACTCTACTCCGGATGCTTCCTGCCAGACCAGTGTGCCTTCTTTAAAAGCAAAACAGTTTGCAGAGGGGAAATGCCAGAAGTTTATAAGTGAGTTGCCGCTGTCCAGGAACTCTCCCCGTATTATTTTTCCGCTGAATACAGATTCCTTACCGGTAAAATAATGGTTCTGCCTGATCTGGATCTGATAGCTGCCCAGCCCGTCTCTTACGGCTTCTGCTGTATTGGTTGCATATCCGGGTGAATGTACTTCGGTAAAAGCCATGGTATCCATCATGAACTGTCCAAAACCGTATTCATCCGTGGGAATTCCGCTATTGGGGTCGTAGTAGTTCTGATTGATAATCAGAATTACTGCCGCAGATAAAACGAGGATGCTTAATATGGAGATAAAAATATTTCGGCGGAGTTTACGGTTTACGTGTTTTTTTACATTTTTGATCTCTGATTCTTCTGTTTCAGACAGCAGGTCCAGATTCAGATTTTCGCCCATCTGGTCTGTATAGTATTCGGTAATGCTTTCGTATTTCTCCAATTCTTCTTCTACCATCCGGATTTCTTCCGGTGTGGCTGTGTTGGATTTGTATTTTTCTAAAAGTTCATGGAAATTCATAGTATCCCTCCCTTTCTAATATTGAGCGCAGCTTATCTCTGGACCGGCAGAGGGCTGTTCTGGTGGTTCCTGTTGATTGACTTGTAAAATGAGCAATTTCTTTTAAACTGTAATTCATAAAATAGAACATGTAGATTAATTCGCGGTAACGGTCGGGTAATTGTAAAATACAGTGGTAAAGTACCTTTGCTTCCTCATTTTGAATCATTCGTTCCAGTACATTGTCATAAGACGGACTGCCGATATCTTCTAAAGGTGTAACAGGTCTTCTTTTTTTCTGCCTTGCCTGGTCTATAAAAATATTTTTGCATACACGCAGAAGCCAGTATTTGATGGATTCATTCTGAAGCTCGGCACAGAGGAGGGCTTTGTAGAAGGTATCACTGGTGATCTCCTCTGCTTCCAGCGTATTTTTACATAGAGACAGAGCGTATAAATATATTTCATGGTAATAGGTTTTATATATTTGTTCCAGGTCATCCTTTTTCACAGTTCCCCTCCTTCCTGTTCATTTAATAAACGTTTTCCATTACAAAAGGTTACACTTTTTTGTAATTATTAAATTTCCATAAAAATTTTATACCCATACAGTACTTTTTATAGTAAAATAAATCTGTTGTAAATTTCGTGACTTGAGATTTACCAAGAAACTACTAAAGGAGAAAGAAATGAAAGCAAATGTAAATTCAAATGCCAGGGTAGAAAATATCTACCAGCTTAACGGCCGTGTGCCCATTTCCAAGGCGATTCCCTTTGGTTTGCAGCATGTACTTGCAATGTTCGTGGCGAATATAGCACCGATTCTGATTGTGACAAATGCAGCAGGCCTTACGCCTGAACAAAAAGCGATGTTAATTCAAAATGCAATGTTTATTGCAGGAATCGGTACGTTAATTCAATTATATCCGGTATGGAAGGTTGGGGCAAGACTGCCAATTGTAATGGGGGTAAGTTTTACCTTTGTAACAATTCTGTGTTACGTTGCAGCCACGTTTGGCTATCCCGCCGCTATTGGCGCGATTCTGATCGGAGGTATTATTGAGGGTACTTTGGGGCTTTGTGCAAAATACTGGAGAAAGATCGTAGCACCCATCGTAGCGGCTTGTGTTGTTACCGCAATTGGTTTTTCTTTGCTGAATGTAGGGGCTTCTTCTTTTGGAGGAGGCGCCGGCAGTGAAAACTTTGGATCAGCACAGAATCTGATTCTGGGAACTGTAACATTGGTAAGCTGTCTGGTATTTAACATATTTGCGAAATCCTTCTGGAAACAATTATCCGTGCTCTTTGGACTTGTAGTGGGGTATGTCTTAGCAATGGTAATGGGCATGGTGAATTTCTCGGAAGTGGCTTCCGCCGGTATTGTTGCATTGCCAAAGGTATTGCCGTTTATTCCTGAATTCAATGTAAGCGCGATTATTGCTGTAACGGTGATCTTTCTGGTTTCCGCCACAGAAACGATTGGAGATACTTCTGCCATGGCTGTTACAGGCCTAAAAAGAGATGTGACGGACAAGGAAATATCCGGATCGCTAGCCTGCGACGGATATTTGAGCTCGGTATCTTCTCTGTTTGGCTGTCTTCCTATTACATCATTCAGTCAAAATGTGGGACTGATCGCCATGACGAAAGTGGTAAACCGCTTTACCATTATGACAGGTGCCTGTGTCATGATACTTGCAGGCCTGTTTCCGGTTATCGGAAAACTGCTTGCCACACTGCCGGATGCGGTTTTGGGAGGCTGTACAATCATGATGTTCGGTTCCATTGTTGTTAGCGGTGTACAGATGATTACAAGGTGTGGATTTAATCAGAGGAATACCGTGATTACGGCACTATCTCTGGGAATTGGAATTGGGTTCACACAGGTACCAGCCATTTTCACAATTTTCCCGAAAATGGTACAGGAAGTTTTGGCTAATAATTGTGTTGCGATTGTATTTATCGTTGCAATAGTAATGAATCTGGTGCTTCCGGCTAATATGGAGGTATCCGGAGAAGGGGACAGCGAAGAGAGTTGTTCTTCTTAAGATTTGTGATTTAGATGAAAAGCAATGCGGTATTCGAATTGGGATGCTGTATTGCTTTTTATTATTTTCTCCACATCTGACAATGGTAAAGTCTCGTAAACTTTGCTATAATACATATAGTTTCGTAACCAGTAAACATATTAGCTAAAGGAATATAAGAAACCGGAGTGAGATATGGGATTTGCAAAGTACCGGATTCTTATGCGCAGTGGTTTTCGTGCGGTACTGCGTGAATGGAGGAATTTATGAAGAAAAGAACAGTTAAAAAGGCAGCTGCAAAACAAGGTGCAATTGTTCCGGAAGGTCAGGAGAAGGTTCAGGAAGTGGCGATTGCAGGGGAAGTGAAGAAATCAGTACCGGGAGCTGTGAAGGAGGAGTCAAAAGAAGCATCAAAGGAAAATGTTTTGCCTGTTCTGGAAACGTTTTCGGAAAGTTTGAAAAAGACGGTTGCCGCTCCGGATGCAGTATACGCAGAAGAACCGGATAACACAGAAACCGCAAAAGCAACGGTAAATAATGACAAATATCAGGAACGATTTAACAGACATGTGAATGAACTTAAGTGGCTTTATATGGAGTTATATAACAATGATTACATGTTTGATGAACTTTGTAAAAATATGTATGGGTTTTATCAGGAACGTAAGGCTGCGCTTAAGAATCTGGATAGTAAAAGAGAGCTGAGACAGGACTGGTTCAAACAAAGTGATATGCTGGGCATGATGCTGTATGTGGATAATTTTGCCGGAAACTTGCAGGGAGTGAAGGGAAAACTGGATTATATTGAGAAATGCAATGTGAACTATGTGCATCTGATGCCTCTTCTGGAATCACCGGAGGGACGTTCCGATGGCGGATATGCAGTATCTGATTTCCGGAAGGTTCAGGAGAATCTGGGAACCATGGAGGATTTGTCTGAACTCGCAGAAGAATGTCATAAACGGGATATGAGTGTATGCCTTGATTTTGTAATGAATCATACTTCCGAGGATCATGAGTGGGCAGTAAAAGCAAGACAGGGTGATGGAGAGTACATGAGCCGGTATTTTTTCTATGACAATTATTCGATCCCTGCAATGTTTGAGCGGACGGTGCCCCAGGTATTCCCTACAACGGCCCCGGGAAATTTTACTTACCTGCCAGAGAACAGACATTTTGTAATGACCAGCTTTTACCCTTATCAGTGGGATTTGAACTACGGGAATCCAACGGTATTTAATGAAATGATGTACAACTTCCTTTTCTTCGCGAATCAGGGTATTGACATTATCCGTATCGATGCGGTTCCTTATATCTGGAAACAGATTGGGACTGACTGCCGCAATCTGCCTCAGGTTCATACCATTGTCCGCATGATGCGTATGATTGGAGAAATTGTATGCCCGGGAATTCTCCTGCTGGGTGAGGTGGTTATGGAGCCGGAGAAAGTGACGCCATATTTTGGATCTGTTGAAAAACCGGAGTGCCATATGCTGTATAATGTTACGACTATGGCAACTACCTGGAATTCCGTGGCAACAAGGGATGTGAGGCTGTTAAAGCAGCAGATGGAGATTATCGACAGACTTCCTAAGGAATATACGTTTCTTAATTACCTCAGATGCCACGATGACATTGGATGGGGACTGGACTATAAGACCCTTAAGAACTGGGGCATGGATGAAAGGGCACACAAACAGTATATTAATGACTTCTTCACAGGAAGTCAGGAAGGCAGTTTCAGCCGGGGTGAGTTATATAATGCCGATCCGGTCACGGGTGATGCACGCTTCTGCGGAACAACAGCCTCTATGTGTGGTGTGGAAAAAGCAGGGTTCGAACAGAATGAGCAGGAGATGCAGCAGGCAATCCAGCTGGATATCATGCTTCATGCATATATGTTCATGCAGTCAGGAATTCCTGTGATTTACAGCGGAGATGAGATAGCCCAGGTAAATGACTACAGTTACAAAGAGGATCCCCACAAGGCACCGGATTCCAGATATATTCACAGGGGTGCGTTTAAATGGGAGCTGACGGATTATATCGGGGATGACAAGACTGTTCAGGGGCAGGTATTTTCCAGATTAGGGCAACTGGAAAATATCCGCAAGAGTCATGCTGCGTTTGTGTCTACGGCAGAGACATGGACACTGGAAACCTGGGATAACAGTGTATTGTGTCTGGTACGTATGGCAGGCGGTGAAAAAGTTATAGGTCTTTTTAACTTCAGTGAAAATGAAAGAATGTCGTGGATTAATGAAGAAGATGGAATGTATCAGGACTTAGTTACCGGCAAAGAAATGAGAGCATCAGGGGTGAAAATGCCGGGATATGGATTTTACTGGCTGAAGAGAAAATAATGGCAGCATCTGGCATTGTACTTTATAAGTGCAGTGCCATTTTTATTGAATACGTGGATTCCTGCTTGTGAATCAGACAGCCCCATGATAAAATAAGCTCAAATTTGCTTTTAAAATGGAGAATGGAAACTCTAAGGGTAATGGTTTGCGAAAGAGGAGGAGGGTTACAGTGAAGAGATATTTAAAATGGAGTATATATGTGGTGTTAATGGTGGTGGTATTGACTGCAGTTATGCCTGTTCGGGCAGAGGCAAAACTAAACCGGCCGGAAAAGGTAAAAGCTATTTTGGGTGACAGGACGGTAAAGCTTACCTGGAAATCAAGCAAAGGTGCAAAGTATTACCGGATTTACCAATATGATATGAAGAAAAACAGTTATAGGCGTGTTCAGAAGACAACCGGAACGAATTTTACTTTCCGTAAGCTGAAATGTGGAGTGAGCTACCGCTTTAAAATAAGAGCATATGCCGTCAAAAAAGGAAAGACTCTGACAAGTTCTTTTTCTAAAGTAATCACAGTATTGCCCAAACCTGTTGTCAGGAAGCCTTCAGGGCTGAAGGCGAAGGCTGAAAAGGACAGTATTTCACTGAGCTGGGATAAGGCAGGCGGGGCAACCGGATATTCAATCTATCAATACAGTGAAAGCCGTAATAAATATATTAAGATTGCATCTACAACAAAAAGAAACTATAGTGTTAAAGGATTAAAAGCAGGGCTGACCTACAGGTACAGGATTAAAACCAGAAAAAAGGTGGATGGAAAAATTTATTACAGTAAATATAGTGCTATTATAGAAGCAAAAGTGCCCAAAGCTCAGAAAAAAGGAAAATCCACGCTGAAGAAATTCCTGGAGACTGCGTTACAGCCGGTAGGCAAGACTATGTATGTCTGGGGCGGGGGCTGGAATGAAGAAGATACCGGTGCCGGAACAGATGCCAGAACCATAGGAGTTAGTCCTGAATGGGAGCGGTTTTTTAATAAACAGAACAGCAGTTATGACTATAATCAGACACGTTATCAGATTCGTGATGGTCTGGACTGCTCCGGATATGTGGGATGGTGCATATACAATATCATGAACACTTCCAGTGGAAAAGAGGGTTATGTCATGAAAGCAGAGGAGATGGCATCTGATTTTGCATCCAGAGGCTGGGGACAGTATGTGGGACGTTTCAGCGTCAAAGATTATCAGCCGGGAGATATAATGAGCTCATCCTGCAGTGACTGCGGCCATGTATGGATTGTAGTCGGTGCATGTCAGGATGGAAGTGTGGTACTGGTTCACAGCAGCCCTCAGGGGGTGCAGATAAACGGCACCGTAGACCGCTATGGGAATACTTCAAGTGAGGCTGTAAATCTGGCAGCCTATTACATGAAGAACTATTTTCCAAAGTGGTATAAGAAATATCCAAACTGTATGCGGGGAGAAAGTTATCTGTCCCACTATGCCCAGATGCGCTGGGATTTATCGGGAAGTTCAGTTATGACAGATCCCCAGGGGTACCGGAATAAATCGGCTGCCCAGATATTGCAGGATTTACTGGGATGAAGAAAGGAATAGGAAATGCCTTATTTATATGATGAATTAAGGAATTATGCCAAATCAGATTATTATCCTTTTCATATGCCGGGACATAAGAGGCGTCTGGGGGAATTTATGAATCCAATAGAGGCAGATATAACAGAAATAGAGGGATTTGACAATCTGCATCATGCAGAAGGAATACTGAAAGAGGCTCAGGAACGGGCGGCAGGAGTCTATGGTTCTGCTAATACTTATTTCTTGGTGAATGGCAGTACGGCTGGAATTCTGAGCGCAGTATCTGCGTGTACTTCCATAGGAGGTAAGATTCTGATGGCGAGAAATTGCCATAAGGCCGTTTACCACAGTGTTTTGATAAGAGAATTGGAAGCCGTATACATTTATCCACAGCAGGAACAGGGAATTGGGCTGAATTGTGGATTAAGACCGGAAAAAATACGGGAACTGTTGATAACTTCTCCGGATATTCAGGCAGTGATCATTACGTCCCCTTCTTATGACGGAGTGGTATCGGATGTAAAAAAGATAGCGGATATCTGTCACACATATAAAAAACCCCTGATTGTGGATGAAGCACATGGCGCACATTTTGGATTTCATCCGTATTTCCCGGAGAATTCCATTGGAAAAGGGGCGGATATTGTAATTCACAGTCTGCATAAGACATTGCCGGCATTTACGCAGACTGGTCTGATTCATTTGAATGGCGGTCTGGTAGATAAGGCAAAACTCGAGAGATATCTGGGGATTTACCAAAGCAGCAGCCCCTCTTATCTGCTTATGGCAGGTGTGGATCAGTGTATACGCATGCTGGAGGAATCCGGCGACAGGCTGTTTGAAGAATTTGTGGAAAACCTGAAGGCATTCAGGAGGAAAGCAGCAGATTTTCAACGGGTTTGTCTGGCAGGAAAAGCACAATTGGCAGGAGAGAAGGAGGTTGTGGACCTGGATCTGTCCAAGCTGATCCTATACGTAAAAAATGGCGGTATGAGCGGTAATGAATTATATGAAGAACTGCTGCAGCACTACCATCTGCAACTGGAAATGGCAGCAGGGGATTATGCCCTGGCATTAACCTCCATAGGGGATTCCAGGGAGGGATTTGACAGACTGTACCAGGCGCTGGCAGATATAGACCGGAGATTGAGTGAAAATGATAATGTTTTAAAGAAGATGGAAAAAACAGAGGGTAAAGTAGATCGGGAAACAGAAGAAGAAACAGATTGGGAAGTAATGCCAGTATGCCGGGCGATGGAAAAAAAGATGGAGCCGGTCCTGCTGGAAAATGCATCAGGCCGGATAGCAGGGGAATTTGTATATCTTTATCCGCCTGGAATTCCGTTAATTGTACCGGGTGAAAAAATAAGTAGAGAGTTTGTGGGAAACGTAATACAATATAGGGAAAAAGGATTTACGCTTCAGGGAATGCAGGATTATTCCGGGCACTTTATAGAAGTTCTGGAGCAGGTCTGAATATACATTGCAGCCGGGAAGAAGCAGGTTTAGGGACGTTTTGGAATGATCTGGCATCGTTAATAATTTACAGAAAGAGGATATTTATGGGAAAGATATTTTACATCATGGGAAAAAGTGCAACTGGTAAAGATACGATTTTTAAGGAGGTATTGAAGAATAAGAAATTGCATCTGAAAAATGTAATACTTTATACCTCCCGCCCTATCCGCGCCAAGGAAAAAGATGGGGTAGAATATCATTTTGTAGATGAAGCCAGGCTTTTGGAGCTTAAAAATGCAGGAAAAGTAATTGAAATGCGATCCTATGATACCATCCATGGTATCTGGAGTTATGCAACAGTGGATGATGGACAGTTTCATCTGGATCATGAGAATTTTCTGGCAATTGGGACACTGGAATCTTTTGAGAAGATGAAAGCTTATTTTGGAGATGAGAAGGTAGTGCCTATTTATATTGAGGTTGCGGATGATAACCGGCTTGAGAGGGCTCTTAGGCGGGAACGGAAGCAGGAACAGCCCAAATATGAGGAATTATGCCGCAGATTTTTGGCTGATGCCCAGGATTTTTCTGAAGAAAATATTGCAAAAGCAGGAATTACAAAACGTTTTGTAAATGATACGGACAGAGAAGCCTGCATGAATGAAGTAGTTGATTACATCTACGATATTGTAAAATAGCCAGTGAGCCTGCCTCCTGACTGAAGGCGGCTTTAATTGACAGCCGGTGTTACGTTTACAGGCTGGTCTGTGAACAGTAACAGGTTCACAGACAATTCATACAATTTACCCAAAAAAGCTAGGTAAATGGATGATGTTATGTTATAATAGGACTTATTAAGACAGATAGGCCTGCATTTGGTCCAGGCCAGAGACTGTTTGGAAATTTATTCCCGCCATCTGTACACCCCGCTTCACGTGGAATCTGCTCCGAAATAGCCAGTGCAGCCCTCTGCACCTTGTATTCCCGGAACAAATTCCACGCAAAGGGTGACACACAGCTGTCAGAAAGCAATTTTCAAACAGGCTCTGGTGCAAAGAGGCAGTGAGGAGTGATATTATGCCAGGATTTAATAAGATTATAGGACACAAACAAATAGTGGAACATTTACAGAATGCGATGAAGATGAACAAGGTTTCTCATGCTTATATATTTAATGGTGAAAAAGGTTCTGGCAAGAAGAGTCTGGCTAATATATTTGCAATGGCATTACAGTGTGAAGGAGAAGGCGCAAAACCATGTGGTATTTGCAGATCCTGCAAACAGGCTGAGAACGGGAACCATCCGGATATTATTACGGTGACCCATGATAAGCCAAATAGTATTGGAGTTGAGGATATCAGGGAGAAGCTGGTGGGCGACGTTATGGTGAAGCCTTACAGCAGCCCTTATAAAGTATATATCGTGCCGGATGCTGAGAAAATGACAGTCCAGGCACAAAATGCGATACTGAAGACAATTGAGGAACCGCCGGCTTATGTGGTAATTCTTTTACTGACGGCTAACGCAACCTCTCTTTTAGCAACAATATTATCCAGGTGTGTGACTTTGAATATGAAGCCCGTACCGGATGAAATGGTTAAAAAGTATCTGATGGAAAATGTGGAGGTGCCTGACTACCAGGCGGATGTATGCGTGGCGTTTGCTCAGGGAAATATTGGAAAAGCAGTACAACTGGCATCTTCTGATAATTTTAATGAGATTAAGGCGGCAGCACTGCATCTGCTGACACATGCAAAGGATATGGAGATCAGTGAAATTATTGCGGCAGTAAAAGCTGTTTCCGAATTTAAGATGGAGATACAGGATTATCTGGATATTCTGGCTATCTGGTATCGGGATGTGCTTTATTTTAAAGCAACGAAAGATCCCAATGGGCTGGTATTCCGGGATCAGGTAAGAGTGATTGCCGATCAGACGAATATGAGTTCGTATGAGGGGATTGAGAAGATATTAAGTGGACTGCAGAAGGCGAAGGCCCGTCTGAATGCAAATGTAAACTTTGATTTAACGATGGAATTATTGTTCCTTATGATAAAGGAGAACTAGCAATGGTTAAGATTGTAGGTGTTAGATTTCGTAATGCGGGAAAGATCTATTATTTTGATCCCAAGCATTACGCTATGGATCCAGGGGATCATGTAATCGTAGAAACTGCAAGGGGCGTAGAATACGGTACCGTGGTAACGAAGGTTACGGATATGGATGAAAAGAAGGTGATTCAGCCTTTAAAACCGGTAATCCGGGTAGCAACCCAGGAGGATGCGGACAGAGAACTGAAGAATAAAGAAAAGGAAAAAGATGCTCTTCGTATCTGCCAGGAGAAGATTAAGAAACATAATCTGGAAATGAAACTCATTGATGCAGAGTATACTTTTGATAATAATAAAGTACTGTTTTATTTCACCGCAGACGGAAGAATTGATTTCCGTGATCTGGTTAAGGATCTTGCGGCTGTATTTAAAACCAGAATCGAACTCCGGCAGATCGGGGTACGTGATGAAACAAAGATTCTTGGTGGTATAGGAATCTGTGGAAGGCCTCTCTGCTGTAATACATACCTTGCTGAATTTGCACCGGTATCTATTAAAATGGCGAAGGAACAGAACCTTTCTTTGAACCCGACGAAGATTTCCGGTGTATGCGGAAGATTGATGTGCTGTCTTAAGAATGAAGAAGAGACATATGAATATCTGAACAGCAGGCTGCCAAATGTGGGAGATCGTGTTCTTACAGAAGACGGACTGAAAGGGGAAGTACAAAGTGTAAGTGTACTCCGACAGACTGTGAAGGTTATCGTGGAAGTAAATGATGAAAAAGAAATTCGTGATTATAAAGTAGACCAATTGAAATTCAAACCGAAACGGAAAAAGGAAAAAATCAGCGTTGATAAGGAATTGAAGCAGTTGGAAGACATGGAGAAAAAAGAAGGGAAATCCAAGTTAGATGACAATTGAGCTGTATCCCGGTGAGCGCCTTGATGATCTGGAGCGCAACGGATATAAGATTATTCAAAATAATAAGACATTTTGCTTTGGAATGGATGCAGTGCTGCTGTCCGGTTTTGCTCATGTAAAGCCGGGAGAGAAGGCACTGGATCTGGGAACAGGGACCGGGATTATCCCGATTTTGCTGAAGGCAAAGACAAAGGGGGAGCATTTTACCGGTCTGGAGATCCAGGAAGCCAGTGCAGATATGGCAAGGCGGAGCGTTCTCTATAATCATCTGGAAGATCAGATTTCTATTGTACAAGGAGATATCAAAGAGGCCCATACATTATTTGATGCGGCTTCTTTTGATGTTATTACAAGTAATCCGCCTTATATGACGGGAAACCATGGTCTGGTCAATCCGGATATGCCTAAGGCGATCGCCAGACATGAGATCTTGTGTACGCTGGATGATGTAATTGGACAGGCATCTAAGCTTCTGCGTCCGGGCGGAAGGTTCTACATGGTGCACAGGCCATTTCGAATGGCTGAGATCATGACAAAGATGACCGCGCACCGTCTGGAGCCCAAGCGGATGCGGTTAGTATATCCTTTTGCAGACAAAGAGCCGAATATGGTTCTAATTGAAGGCCTGAAGGGTGGAAAACCCAGAATAACAGTAGAAAAACCATTGATCGTATACAAAGAACCCGGTGTGTATACGGATGAGATTTATGATGTGTATGGCTATTGATCTGATTTTTAAGACAGCCTTTAGAAGGAGATGACTCACATGCAGGGAAAATTATATTTATGTGCTACACCAATTGGTAACCTGGAAGACATTACGATGCGTGTGCTGCGTATTCTGAAGGAAGTGGATCTGATTGCAGCAGAGGATACCAGAAACAGCATTAAGCTGCTGAATCATTTTGATATTAAAACTCCTATGACCAGTTATCATGAGTACAATAAGATTGACAAAGCCCATTATCTCATTGAACAGATGAGGGACGGGAAAAATATAGCCCTGATAACAGATGCAGGGACACCTGGGATTTCAGATCCCGGTGAAGAACTGGTTCGGTTGTGTTATGAGGCAGGCGTGGAAGTAACTTCCCTTCCGGGGCCAGCGGCATGTATTACTGCTTTGACTTTGTCGGGACTTTCTACCAGGCGTTTTGCATTTGAGGCATTTCTGCCTTCTGATAAAAAAGAAAAGAAGGAAGTTCTGGCGGAACTGGAAGGGGAAACCAGAACGATGATCCTGTATGAGGCGCCGCACAGGCTTGTCAGGACACTGGAAGAACTTTTCGGGGTACTGGGGAACCGGAAGATTACTGTGTGCCGGGAATTGACGAAGAAACATGAGACTGCTTTTGTGACTACGATTGAAGGGGCGTTGGCTCATTATAAGGAAGTGGATCCCAGGGGGGAATGTGTGCTGGTCATTGAGGGCAGAAGCCGTCAGGAGATCAGGGAAGAGGCACGTAAAGCCTGGGAGGAATTAACCATAGAGGAACACATGAAGCGCTATCTGGATATTGGGATGGATAAGAAAGAAGCAATGAAATGTGTTGCGAAAGATCGTGGAATTAGTAAACGGGATGTTTATCAAGAGTTGATATAGAGAGAATCGGGGAATGTCGTCTTCCCCGATTCTCTTTTATTGTGTACAGCAAGCCCGGGGACTCGCGCACATGTCCATTTTGGAGGCTGCCGCAAAGGTAGAAATCCTCCACAACCTGCAACGGAGTTTTACTTTCTGGAAATATGAATCATTGCATCTCTTTTTATATGCTGTAATACAAAGACCATATCCTGTTCCGGGATTGCTACACAGCCTGCAGTGGCGCCGCCGCCAAAACAATGGAGAAAGATAGCGGAACCTGCACCTGGAGTACAGGCAGTGTTGTAATTTATGGAAAGTGCATAGGCGTAGGCGGTTGGATACTCAGATAGGTGTTCTGCGCTGTTCCAATCCGGCGATATTTTTTTCGTGCTGACAAACTTGTTGTAATATTGTGAGTTTGGATCATCTACCCAATAGTGGGATGGGTTTACCTTGGTATAAGGGAATGCGGTGCCCGGATTCGACTTATTGCCAAATGCTACTCCAAAGCTGTATGTTCCACTGGGTGTGGTAGCAAGGCCTTCGTATGTTGCACCCACGCCGAGACGTCCTACATAGGCGGTTGTACTTAAGATTTCATTCCAGGTTGTATCATTTTTCCGTTCCAGCATGGTAAATTCTGCCATGCTTCCGGTTGCTTTTACGAAGATCATCTGGCTTGCTTTGTTATAGGATGAAAGAGAACCGTCTTTTTTAAGATAATACCAGTCATCCTTTACTTTTGCCCAACCCTTCATCAGCTGTCCGCTCTTATTAAAATAGTATTTTTTCTTTTGAATGGTCTTCCATCCGGTGGCCATAATACCTTTGGCACCTACGTAATACTTCTGTTTTTTATAACTAATCCATTTGTTGGATGCCATCGTCCCGTTTTTATTAAAGTAATACCATTTCTTTTTATATTGAACCCATCCAGTTGCCATGTCACCGTTTTTATTCAGATAATATTTTTGTCTATTATATGTTTTCCAACCGGTATCCATGTACCCGCTTTTTTTAAAATAGTAATACCTGCCGTTTATTTTAAGCCAGGTATTTTTTGCGTAGGTTTTGTTGGTATAGCGGTATTTCCATTTACTTCCTTTCTTTATCCAGTCCCCTTTTTTGACAGGAGCTTTACGGACGTCTTTTAAAAGTCCTGTGGACGCTGCCCGGGTGGGGAGTGATATGGCAGATGCCATGGTTAGGACAAGCGCGAATAAGAAGAATAACTTTACTATTTTATTGGCGTTGATATACTTTTTCATGTGGTTCCTCCCGTTTGGTGTTTCTTTTGTGCTGTTGATTTTATTATAGGTGGGGAGCGGAGGTTTGTCAAAAGTAATTGGGAGAAATATTGTGTCTGATGTATAAGTGAAAAACAATCGAAAAAAAGTAGAAAATATTTGAATAACGATTCTGGGTTAAAAATGGTAATAAAGAAAGTTATTAGACATAATTGACATAAAATGTTATAATAAAAACTTGAAATAACCGTACCCATTGGGACTGTATGGCGCAATGGCTAATTTGACGCTAAAATGCAATGTAATTCATGGAGCAGTCGCCCTGTACAGTTCTGTGCTGAATGGTTTGATTAGTTGATGATTATTGTTTATTATTATAATATGGGAGAAGATTATGACTAAAAAACAGATACTAAGAATGATATGTTTTCTGATGCTTGCAGGTGGTGCTTTTTATGTGATGAATGGAATATTTGTTAAACCGGCTTCAATAGAAATTAATGACCGCTATGAAGCATTTTATAAAAGAGAGACAAAGAATTCATGGGATGGTGCACTTATTGGCAGCAGTGTGGTAGACCGTGCATGGGCAGCCCCTCTTGCCTGGAATGAGTACGGCATGGCATTATATCCTATGTCTACGGACAGTCTGCCATTACCATTTGTTACTAATTTGATAGAAGAAATACATAAAAAGCAGAATACAAAGTTCTTTATTATTGACTTACGCGGATTAAGAAGCAGTAAATTAGAATTACAGGAGTTTAAGATCCGGCGTCTGACGGATAATATGAAGTTTTCGAAGAACCGGCTGGATGTTCTAGGCAAAGCTTTTACATACGCAGAGAAATATAATGAAGATAAGTCATTCCTGGATCACAAGATGTCTTTTTATATTCCATTTATTAAATATCATCCGAGATGGGAAGAGTTGAATAAATACGATTTTACAATACCGGAGAGGCAGATGAAGGGTGTCTATGAAAAAAATGCATTTACTGTAGAAACCCAGAAAAGACCTAAGACAACCGATAAAATAGGTGATATATCGGAACTTCAGTCAGAGATTTTGCTGGAAATATTAGAATATGGGAAAGCGAATGATTTGAAGTTCTTGTTTACTTCTATGCCAGGATCAATGTCTCAGAATGCACAAAAGCAGATGAATAAGGTATTTGAAATTGTAAAAGAGTATGGATTTGATTATATTAATTTTAACAAACAGGATCTATATGATGAATTAGGTATCGACTTTACAACGGATTATATTGATCCGATTCATTTGAACTCGAGAGGTGCCCGGAAGGTAACGGCATATCTTGGACGTTATATAAACGAGCATTATGATTTTAGTGATAAACGTGGCGATGAGGCATACACAAGCTGGGATGATGCATGGAAGGAATATGATACATTCTATAATAGCGGATGGCAAAATGGTAATCCCCAGGCATAAATAGACAGGAGGCATTCCCTATGAATATCTTAGTAACGCTGCCAATGGCTGAGGCACAGCGCATGGACCTGGAACAAATGGATCCGGGCGCCAGCTATCATTATACAAAGTATAAGTCCGTAACCAGGGAACTGGTTCAGGAGGCAAATATTATTATCGGCAATGTGCCGCCGGAATTTATTGAAGGCTCTGCCAATTTAGAGTGGCTGCAGCTAAATAGTGCCGGTACGGATGGTTATTGTAATCCGGGAGTGCTGGCAGAAGGTACGATTCTGACCAATGCTTCAGGAGCATATGGTCTGTCAATTGGGGAGTTTATGGTGGGGCTAACATTTGCATTAAAGAAAAATACCGCATTGTATGTCCGCAACCAAATAAATCACAGATGGCATTATGAGAGCGGCGTAAGTACAATTATGGGAAGTACTGTCCTGGTGATCGGTCTTGGAGATATCGGGATGGAGTATGCCAAAAGGATGAAAGCCCTGGGGAGCCATGTAATTGGCGTTAAGCGCAGGAAAAGCGAGAAGCCGGAATATGTAGATGAGTTGTATTATGAAGAGGATGTGGACAGACTTCTAGGAAGGGCGGATATTGTGGCGCTTTCCATGCCGGCTTATGATAAGACGATTGGGTTCATGAGCGAAGAACGGTTTAAAAAGATGAAGAGCTCTGCAATTATATTAAATGTAGGAAGAGGAAGTTTAATCGATACGGAGGTTTTATATCGGGCCTTGAAGGAAAAATGGATTGCCGGTGCGGGACTTGATGTCATTACACCGGAGCCATTTCCAAAGGATCACCCTCTCTGGGATCTGGATAATCTGATCTTAACACCCCACGTTTCCGGTGGGTATTCTATACCTGAAACTTTGGAGCGGATTGTAGGGATTGCATTAGAAAACAGGAGAAGGTTTGCCGTAGGAGAACCTCTTAAGAACAGAATAGATTTTGAGACGGGATATCGGCTGTAATATGGATTTTTATCAAAGAGTGGCAGTGGTATGTAAAACAGTTCCCGCGGGTAAAGTGGCAACCTACGGTCAAATTGCCCTTTTATGCGGAAAACCTAAAAATTCACGACAGGTCGGCTATGCGCTTAAGCATAATTTCTCCGGGGATAATCTGCCTGCCCACAGGATCGTAAATCATCAGGGATATCTCTCCGGTGCAGGATGTTTTCAGGATCCGGATAAGCAGGACGTGCTTCTTATGGAAGAAGGAGTGGAGGTGAGTTCGGATCTGAGAGTGGATTTGAAAAAATATGGTTGGAAGAATACATTGGAAGATGCACTTTGTTTGAGGGCATATTTTGAAAAAACAGGGATATAGGAGTCCCTGTTTTTTGTGTTTTATGGATATGTAGAAATTGGAGGGTTAGCTGAGTAAGGACGCTTTGTAGATGATAGGTATTGTACGGAAAGAGAAGGGGGCGGACCAGGACATTGGTTTGGAAGGCTTACCGCAGAACTGGCATTTTCTAACCTTTCCGGAGCGCTTTTTGGCGGCACGCGGGCATTCGCTGCGAAATCCTGATGCATTTCGCAGCTCACTGCCCGCTTAGTATCCGATGGGAGAAGTACTGCATTTTGCAATGCAGTACTGGTCGAATACTATCCGCCAAAAAGCACACCGGGAAGGTAAGTAAATGCTCAGCTCTGCTATACGCCTTCCAAACCAATGTCCTGGTCCGCCCCCTTCTCTTTCCGAGATAGCATTCGTAGATACAAAGCTGGTTTTCTCAGCGTGGTGGGACCCTGGGGTTGTGGCATGCCGGACGCGATTGGTGTAAGCTAATGATGTCAAGCAACTGATCTTGAGAACGGGATTTGTTTTTTTTCTGTGATCAAAAAAAGAAGTAGACTTTCATCTTCTTTTATGCATAAACATCTAAAAATATACTGCGTTCCATCCGATAAAGAATAGACAGTTTTAGCCTCGGGGCATCTATCATGCTGAAAACAAATAGCATAAAGCAACTGAACTTATCACCGTAATTTGTTTCTTCATTCCAGAAAAAGTAGCAAACTTTCATCTCCTTTTACGCATAAATAGCCGAAACATACAACACTGCATCCAATAAAGAACAGCCTGCCACAGCCCAGGGGTTCCAACCTGCTGAGAAAACCAGCTTTGTATCAACGAATGCTATCTCGGAAAGATGGGTGTGGGAAACTGGTATGGGCGGAGGAAGCGTAGAGCAGAGCTGAGTATTTACTTACCTTTCCGGAGTGTTTTTTGGCGGATAGTATTCGACTGGCTCCCATCGGATACTAAGCGGGCAGTGAGCTGCGAAATGCATCAGGATTTCGGAGCGAATGCCCGCGTGCCGCCAAAAAGCGCTTCGGAAAGGTTAGAAAATACCAGTTCTGCGGCCAGCTGACGGAGCCCATGCCAGTTTCCCACACCCATCTTTCCGTACACTACCTACATCTACAAAGCGTCATTCCTCAGCAAAACCCAAATTTAAGCTGAATTTGTTCGCCCTAAATAGACTGTCGATATGCAGTGGGCGCAGTACCAACAGTTTTCTTGAAGATCCTGCTGAAGTACAGCGCATTCTGATAGCCGATCAGGTCACCGATTTCATTTATGGTAAGATCGGTTGTCTCCAGTAATTCTTTTGCTTTTGTCATACGGATGGAAGTAATATACTGCATAGGCGTCATGCCCATATATTGGCGAAAGTTTCGGATAAACCAGCAGGTACTGATATGGTTTTTGGCGGCATATTCCTGAATACTCAGCTCCTGAGGAAAATGTTCGTTAAAATAATGTACCGCTGTTTCAATTTCTGTTTTTTTCTTTGTTCTGCCAAGGCGTTTTTCCAGCTGATATCTGCAAATTAACGTGAGGAACTCCCGGAAATACAATGCCAGTAACTCGCTGTGTCCCGGACGTTTTAACTGGAGCTCCCGTATCATTTTATTCATAAGCTGCGTGTATTCAGATGTGAATCCGATCTCCAGGATATCCTGTTCTTTAAACCCGGCAGCTTCTAACAGCGTTTCTGCTCCATAACCGGAAAAATGTACCCAGAAGAGTTCCGGCGTATTCTTTGCATAGTAATAGTATTTCTGGGGCTCCGAAGGACGGTAAAGAATCAGACTGCCTGCAGCGAGTTCTTTTCGAACATCATTTTTTTCAAAATCGGCTTTGCCCTGGGCAACGTAGATCAGTTGATAATCAAGGCGTCCGTTTGGGCGGAGGGTTACCATTTCTTTCCGGGATATGAAGCGGTAATTACCGCAGCTGTAAACTGAAATTTCATGTTCCTGATCCAAAATATCAATATCAACATCATTAAAATAGCCTGAGTTAGAATACATTAAAATACCTCCGGTCTGATATAATTGCAGCAACCAGCTGATATCCATTGCAAAGTACCAGCCATTTGTCCAAACTTACTGCGTTAGACTTTCTGGTCGCAGCTATGTTTTTATTATAACGCGGGAAGATTATAGTTACAATAACATTTGTATCATTTTGTGCATATATTCGCCTATCCTGGATATGGAAATTTTATGATCCGGAATTTATAATCAGTATTAAACATGATCAATGACAGATCAGATACGGTTTTGTATTTCTATAAAAATTACAGGAGGATTCTAAAATGATAATTCCAAGATATTATGAAGATTTGAAAGTTTTACACAAAAACACAATGCCAAACAGAAGTTACTATATTCCTGCTTCCGGCAGAAGAAATGATTTGGTGGGGAACAGAGAAGCATCTGACCGGTTTTTTCTGTTAAACGGAACCTGGAAGTTCCGGTATTATGACAGTATTTATGATCTTCAGGAAGAGTTCTACCAGACCGGCTATCAGGCACAGAACTTTGGAGAAATACCGGTGCCGGGCGTTTGGCAGAACTTTGGATATGACCGCCATCAGTATACGAATACCAGATATCCATTTCCCATGGACCCGCCTTATGTACCCCAGGATAATCCATGCGGAGCTTATCTTCATACTTTTGAATATCATAAATTACCGGAGGCTCCAAGGCAGTACCTGAATTTTGAAGGAGTGGATTCCTGTTTTTATGTATGGATGAACGGCGCATTTGTGGGGTATAGCCAGATTTCCCATGGAATGAGTGAGTTTGATGTAACGGATGTGCTGAAAGAAGGCGAAAATAACCTTGCTGTTCTGGTCTTAAAATGGTGTGACGGCAGTTACCTGGAGGATCAGGATAAATTCAGAATGTCCGGAATTTTCCGTGATGTTTATCTTCTTGCCAGGCCGGAAGAAATGCTATTCGATTATTTTGTAAAGACAGATATTTCCCAGGATAATGAAAGGGCAGAGGTTTGTGCAGATCTTATTTTCAGCAGCAGAGAGATTCCGGTAGAATACTGTCTGGAGGATCATCAGGGGAATATTGTTGCAGAAGGCAGATCACAGGGCAGTAAAATACAGTTTGATGTCAGCCAGCCTGTATTATGGAATGCAGAACAGCCTTATCTTTATACTCTGGTATTGAAAACGGATAATGAAGTGATTACAGAGCGTTTGGGATTCCGGAATATTACAATTCAGGACGCTGTTTTATATATTAATAATGTTAAAGTAAAGCTCCATGGAACAAACCGCCACGACAGCGACCCTGTTACGGGATCGGTAATCAGTGTTACCCAGATGAAAAAGGATCTTGAATTGATGAAACAGCATAATATGAATGCAATCCGTACCAGCCATTATCCAAATGCGCCTCAGTTTTATCAGTTATGTGACGAGTATGGTTTTTTTGTGATTGATGAGACGGACAATGAGAGCCACGGTACCGCTGATGTCTATATGACGGAGGAAGACTGGCTGCAGAGCTTTGCCCGTACGGCACATTATATTTCGGATAATCCAGATTTTATAGAATCCACATTAGATCGTGTTCAGCACTGTGTGGAGCGTGATAAAAACCGTCCGAGTGTTATCTGCTGGTCCATGGGGAATGAATGCGGGTACGGTTGTACTTTTGAAAATGCGCTGCGCTGGACGAAGGAGTTTGATCCTTCCCGTCTTACCCATTATGAAAGTGCTCTTCATGCAGATAAGAACAGGGAGAACGATTTTTCTAATCTGGATACTTTTAGCCGGATGTATGCATCTGTTTCTGAAATTCATGAATACTTTAAAAATGGAATGGATAAGCCATTTGTACAGTGTGAGTATTGTCACGCAATGGGAAATGGACCGGGAGATCTTGAGGATTATTTCCAGGTAATTCAGCAGTATGATGGATTTATGGGAGGTTTTATCTGGGAATGGTGTGACCATGCAATCGATGTGGGAAAAACAGAACTGGGTAAGAAAAAATATGCCTATGGCGGTGATTCCGGTGAGTATCCTCACGATGGAAATTTCTGTATGGATGGACTGGTTTATCCGGACCGCACGCCTCATACAGGTCTGTTAGAATTTAAGAATGTACATCGTCCGGTACGGGTAATGCAATTTGCCCAGGATACCGGGGAGGTTACCATCCGGAATTTTATGGATTATTTAAACCTGAAAGACTATTTGACGATTACATATGCGGTACTGCAGGATGGAAAAATTATTGAATCCGGTGAGATTACAGATGCTGCATTGCTGGATCTGAAACCCCATCATGAGAAGAAGCTGTCACTTGATTTTACGATTCCAAAATCAGGAAAATGTTATTTGAAACTGGAATATCGGGCGGCTAAAACAGATGGTCCGATTCAAAAAGGAGATCTGTTGGGATTTGATGAAACGGCTTTAGCCACTGAGGATAATTGCAATCAGACCGTGAAAGTTCTTCTGGAAAGTCTGAAAGATCTGGAGAAGAAAGATAATATTAAAAAAGAAATTGTTAAGGAAGACAATATTAATAAAGAAAATATCAGTGAAGGTCTGATTATCCAGGAAGATGACCGTTATATATATATAAGCAGACCAGAGTTTTCCTACGTATATAATAAACTGACCGGGGCATTTGAGAAAATGGTATACCAGAATATGAATTATCTGGAAAAACCCATGGAATTTAATGTATGGAGAGCGCCTACCGATAATGACCGGAATGTGAAACACCTTTGGATGAAGGCAAATTACGATAAAATTGTTACCCGTGCCTATGAAACCAGTTACAGGACATGGGAGGGATGTGTGGAAATAAGCACCAGCCTTTCCCTCTCCGCAATTTATACGCAGCGGCTTGCTGAGATTCAGGTATGCTGGACCATTTATCCGGATGGAACAATTGGTACACACCAGGAGGTTCGCCGTCCGTCCGGCTTACCATTTCTGCCAAGGTTCGGACTTCGTCTTTTCCTGCCAAAAGAAATGGAACAGGCAGAATACACAGGACTCGGACCGGTTGAAAGCTACATTGATAAATGCCGCGCCAGCTATCATGGTAAATTCCAAAGTCTGATAGAGGAAATGCATGAGGACTATCTCCGTCCACAGGAAAATGGAAGCCACTATGATTGCGATTATGTGAAAATATGTGGAACCAGAGCAGAACTTACGGCTTACGGAAAAGAGACATTCAGCTTTAATGCCTCTGTCTATACGCAGGAAGAATTAACCCAAAAGGAACATAACTATGAATTAGTTCCCTCCGGGTACACAGTACTTTGCCTGGATTATATACAAAGCGGTATAGGTTCCAACAGCTGTGGACCGGAGCTGGCTAAGGAATATCGCTTAGATAAAGAAGAATTCGTGTTTGAGTGCTTTATAAAACCAGGTCGGTGTCAGTAAGGGATCAGATCATAAATAAATTTATGAAATAAATAAAGAACTGCCTCCAGTATGTAAGCATATTAAAGTGCTTTTGTCTGGCAGGGCAGTTCTTTTTTGCGGATCGATAGGAATTTTTGATAGTTTTTAATATATGAAAATATAAAGTAGTTTGGTATAATGTACGGGGCATATTTAGAAAAAATTTATGCGTTAACACGCTTAAGGAAGAGAGAAGAGAATGGAAGAGCAAACAGGGCAAGTGAGAATTAATACAACGTCCAGGGTATTTAAAATGTCAATTCCGATTTTTGTGGAACTGATGCTGCAGTTATTAGTAGGAAATATTGACCAGATCATGATCAGCCAGTATTCACAGAAATCGGTGGCGGCTATTGTAAACGGAAATCAGATTATGAATCTGGTTATTATTGTGCTGAATATGATCAGCATGGCAACCACGGTGATACTGTCTCAGTTCTTGGGGGCAAAGGATGACGAAAATGCATCTAAGACCTGTATGGTTTCGCTGACCTTGATAACGGGAGTCAGCGTTGTCATTACTCTGATTGTAATGCTGGCAAACAAGCCGATATTTACTATGATGAAGCTGCAGCAGGAAATCATGGGCGAGACCAGGTCATATCTGATGATCGTAGGCAGTTTTATTTTGGTTCAGGGGTTATACTTGAATTTTGCTGCAATTCTGCGTACATATACTTTAATGAAAGAAGTGATGTATGTTTCGGTAATTATGAATATACTGAATATAGCAGGAAACGCAATATTAATAAACGGATGGCTCGGATTTCCCCAACTTGGGATTGCAGGGGCAGCTACCTCTACGGTAATTAGTAAAACAATAGGACTTCTGCTGATTATTCTGTTGTTTGTAAAGAAGGTCCGGCTACCTCTTGGACTTCGGTTTTTAATGCCGTTTCCGAAGAAATTACTGGGGAATCTGTGTAAGATCGCTTTTCCGTCAGGGGCGGAGAGCTTTTCATACAATGTATCACAGATCTGTATTCTGGGAATTGTAAATACGTTTGGAACCATGGTAACGGCCACAAAGGGATATTGCAGCATTTTAGCAAATCTCTCATACGTTTATGCAGTTGCGCTTTCCCAGGCTACCCAGATTGTACTGGGATATTTATTGGGGCTTAAGAAGATTGAAGATATTCAAAAGAGGGTGTGGAGCACTATGAAAATCTGCCTCTGTGTCTGCCTTGGTGTGACCCTATTGCTATTTATAAACAGCAATCTGGTATTTCGAATGTTTACCAGCGATCCGGAGGTTCTGGCTTTAGGAAGAAGGATTTTATTTCTGGAATTCTTTTTGGAAATCGGCAGGGCAATTAATATTATTATGACACGTAGCCTCATAGCAGTGGGAGATGCAAAGACTCCGATGATCGCCGGGATTACAGGAGAGTGGCTGATTGCTTTTGGTATGGCTTACGTATTTGGCATAACATTTGGCTGGGGGCTGGAAGGGGTATGGATTGCTATGGCACTGGACGAGTGCACCAGAGGATTGGTTTATGTGATCCGCTTCCGACAAGCGAAATGGAAACGGCTGGCATATGGAAATGCTGCTTAAGCAGGTATGGAGATGCAGCCGGGAAAAGTATGGATATGCAGGCTGATGAAAGGGATTTTTAACAGGTTTTTGTAACCGAAGTGGCAGGGAGGGTTTGCAGATGAGATTACTGTTAGAAAATGATAGGACGATATTGCTGGTGACTTTCATTTTGACCGTTTGTTTTGGAAGTGCATATTGCCGCCGGGCGGATAAAATTGGCATGAAAGCACTGGCTTTAAAGGCGTCAGCAACTTTTATGCCTGTGATATTGGCTATTTATGGCGTTTTCTGCCAAGGGGAAGCGGTTAACTGGCTTATCTTTATGGGAACGTTGCTTTGTATGACTGCGGATGTTTTACTGGAGATATATTTTATTGCCGGAGCCTCTGCGTTTGGCTTAGCCCATGTTTGCTTTATAATGGCATTTGCAATGGATGGCGGGGCAGAATGGATTACAATCATTATTTTTATATTGATTTATGTGGGAATAATCTATGGATTCCGCAAAGAAATTCCGGGTTTGTCCAGAATGAAAATCCCGGCGTTTCTCTATATGGCGGCTTTAAGCGTTATGGCATCCATGGGAATTACAGTTCTGATTGCAAAGGGAGGAATGAGTGGCGTAATGGCTGCTGTGGGCGGCATTTTTTTTGTATGTTCCGACTGCATCCTGGGCTTCCGGCTGATCCATAAGAGGAAAGAAAAAATTTACCGGTATGCGATTATGTCCTTGTATTATGGGGCGGTGTACTTGATTGCTGCATCCGGAGTATTTTTAGGTAGGCAGATATTCTGAGAAAAGTGGTGATCTTTAAAATTGATCAACGATAATTACGAATCTAAAATGTCATGAAAAAAGAACTTGTTTCATATATTAAGCCAAGAGAGTGTATCATTGAAAAAATGGTCTGCAGTACGAACTGATTGGGGGTATATATGAATTATATCTGGGGTGGAATGATTGTAATAGGAATTATTTATGGTGCGTTTACCGGAAGAATGCAGGAAATTACAGATGCGGCTCTTACTTCATCGAAGGAGGCGGTAACGCTTTGCATTACTATGGTAGGAGTGATGTCGCTCTGGGTGGGGATTATGGAGATAGCTTCTGAGGCCGGTTTGATTAAGAGTCTGTCTAAGAAAATCAGGCCCTTTGTTCATTTTATGTTTCCTGAGATTCCCAAGGATCATAAAGCAAATGAGCATATTACCACAAATTTTATAGCGAATTTTCTGGGTCTTGGATGGGCGGCTACACCGGCGGGGTTAAAGGCGATGGAAGAACTGGGAGAATTGAATCATCATAAACCTGTCGCCAGTAAATCTATGTGTACATTTTTGATTTTAAATATTTCTTCACTTCAGCTGATACCGGTAAACATTATTGCATACCGGAGTCAGTATGGGAGTACGAATCCAACTTCGATCGTGGGGGCTGCAATCGTGGCGACCTGCGTTTCTACTCTGACAGGGATTGTGTTTGCGAAGATTATGGGGAATGGAAAGCGGAGCAAGACTTGACAAACCCCGTGCTGTTTTTTGAAATATAGATTAATACAGGCCAGGGGCACCTTCTCAGAAAGGTGCCCCTCTTTAATGTGAATATGCGTATTGTGTAAAAAGTATAAGTATATGTACAAATACATGGGCTTTACTTTCGCATATAATGGAATTATATGTAAAAATAATTAAAAAAAAAGCCAAATACTGTACTAAATAACCAAGAATAAAGATGAAAATCAAAGTCAGAGGTGATGGAAGTGCAATGTTGAGTATTTCAGAAGGAGGTAATATAACAAGAGTATTGTTTCGGAGGAGCTAAGAAAACAAAAAAGATGATTGGAAAGGAAGGTAAATGTATGAAGAAGAAGCAGTTATGGAAAAAGATTCTGCCGGTGTTTTTATGTACCTGTCTGGCGGTTCAGCCGGTTATGCCGGCAAACGCAGCAGGGGGCGCTAATGGGAAAAAGTCCGTATCCACAGCTGACCTGAGTGGACCGGAGGGCACTGATGGATTATACCAAAAGGATTTTTCAAAAGATAGTATCGACGGGTTTACGGTTAAAAGCGGGACGGGCACATTGACTCAGGGGGATGGAAAACTTCAGGTACCTGCAAGTGGTACAAAACTGGTAATCGATGAGAACTCGCCGGAACTTAAAAATACGGAAGTAGAATTTGAAATTGACCCTGCAAATAATAATGGAAACTTTTATGCAGTAGTACGGTATGCAGGACCCGATTCCTATACGGTAATTGGTAATGGCGGCGTTGGAGGGAATACATCGCCCTGGTATCTGAAAACCAGCGGCGGTCGTACTGTGTCTCTTTTATCCAGCGGCAACACTTATGGGGATGGTCAGAGGCTTTATGCAAAACGTCTGAAACCTTATAAGCTCCGCGTAAGGGTTGTTGAAAAGGTTGTTACGGTATTTTTGGATGATGCAGAGATCTTTAATGGTGAAGTACCGGAAATTACCATGGATACCGGAAAGTCCGGCATGTATTTTGAAGGTTCCGGCGGCGGTATCCGGAAATTTTCCGTGTCTTCCTCAAATACTATTGAACCTGTAACAGGCAGTATTACGGAAAAAGAAATTTCTTCAGACCAGATGTCAGTAAAAGTTGATGCTGATTTTCCAAGAGTAATCAGCTATAACCTGGACGGCAAGGTTATGCAGGGACAGGAAGTTCCGTACCATGCCCTGGAGATTAATAATAAGGCATATGTACCTGCCGTGACTTCAAACATTGAGGGAAACAAGGCAACGTACCATATGGAAGCAGGCAGCATGTCTTTTGATACCGTGTTGACGGTGAGGGATAATGTAATGGTGATGACCCTGGAAAACATATCTGATGGGATTAAAACCATTCATTTTCCAAAACACAGCCTGGTATCTGTAAGCAGTGATCAGGCAGGTGCAGCACTGACTGTGAATGATAACAGAACCCAGAGCAGCATAGACCTGACAGCAAATCCTGCAGAGGATCCGGCATACAAGACAGCAGTTATTACGGTTGTAAATAATAATGAGCTGGCGGCATCTATCCGGAACGATTCTTCAAAAGATTACAGCGGCGTGGCTTACCAGACGATGAAAAACGGTGACCACTATACAACAGGGCTGTGGACAAATGAGTTTCTGGTGAAAGGTTTGGATGACAAAGATTTTGAGAAGCCTTATACGGCGGTTGCGATTACGGCGGACCGGAATGCAGATGGTGCGATTGACTTTCAGGATGGTACAATTGCGTATAGGGATGACTGCTATGCGGATGAATCAGATCTGAAGATTCCGGGGGCAGAAGATGTTATGCAGTCCTACACCAGCGTGGCAATGAACGTGGGCAGTGCAGCACAATATCCGTTCCTGCGTATTTTAGATAATGTTAAGAAGTTTAATCTGGGAACAGATGGATTTGAACAGATGATTATCCTGAAGGGATATCAGGGGGAAGGGCATGATGCAAGCCATCCTGACTTTGCAAACTATAATAACCGTGCAGGAGGTCTGGAAGACTTTAACACCATGCTGTCTGAGGGTGAGAAATATAATGCAAACTTTGGTGTGCATATCAACCATACGGAGATGTACCCGGAAGCGGGCCAGTATGCAGTAAATGAACTGAATACCGGAGTAGGTGCATGGAACTGGTATGACTCCGCAGTAAATATGATCCGTGAAAACGATATATTAATGGATGGAAGTACGATTCCGGGAGGCAATATGGAGCAGAGGCTTCAGCAGTTTAATTCAGATACAAACGGAAAACTGAAACTGATCTATGTTGATACTTATTTTGATAACCGCTGGACGTCGTACCGTCTGCAAAAAGCAATCAACGAACTGACTGACCAGGGAATAGCGGCAGCGACAGAGTATCCTGAGAAAATGACAGGAAGGAGTGCCTGGGCACACCATATTAACAGTACTTATTCGGGTGCGGGGAATATGGTACGTTTTGTCTACAACGGACAGAAAGATATTTTCGGACAAACAAGCCTGTTCCGCGGCGAGGGCGGACGTGTCAATGGTTTTAACGGCTGGCAGGGAGCAGATGATTACTATGCAACCATGAGAGATTTCTTTACAAATTTGTTGCCGAACCGTTTTCTGGCCCAGTATCCGATCAGCCAGTGGACCAATAATAATAAAGCGGTTTTAGGCAGGAACAATGAAGTTGTGACAGAAATGAGAAATGGTAAGAATGTGATCAGCCTGAATGGAAATGAAGTGGCAATTGGCAATCAGATCTTCATCCCATGGACGATTGACGGACAGGACAAGATCTACCATTATAATGAAGCCGGAGGGGAAACAACCTGGACACTTCCGGAAGACTGGAATTACACTACGGTAAAACTATACAAACTGACATCTACCGGAAAAACAGATGAACAGATCATCAATGTGGCAAACGGTGCTGTCACCATCACGGCAGATGCAAGGCAGGGATACGTGGTATATCCGGGAAGTGCAGCAGCAGACATACCGGATATGGCATCTTATGACTGGAGTACAGGCAGCCTGGTAAAGGATATGGGATTTGACAGTCATACTTTCGAAAATGGTTGGACAAATATCAATAATAATCCAAATGTTACATTTACAGATACCAGTATCGGAAATACAATGATTCAGATTAAAGGCAGTGAAGAAGGCGGAATCGAACAGGAGATGAACGGGCTTACCGGTGGGCAGAGCTACTCCGCGTCTGCGTGGATCCGCACGGCAGCCGGAAGAAAAGTACATATATCAGTAGAAGATCAAAATGGCAGGGAACTGGCAGCAAACTATATTGATAGTTCCAATGTAATATATGGTGTTCACCATACAGATAAATACAAAGAATATTTCCAGAGAGTAAAACTTACCTTTACTGAACCACAGGGGCAGACATCGGCAGTCATAAAGATCAAGGCAGATGCAGGCAGCGAGGATGCCGTGGCAACTATCGATGATGTACGCGTGATACCAGTCGGTCTCACAGATCAGGGAAGCCATTATTTCTTTGAAGATTTTGAAAATGTAGACCAGGAATACGGGCCGTTTGCGTCAACGGAGTCAGACCAGAGTCACTTATCTGAAATAAATCCGGTTAACCCTGCGTTAACAGATGATGTAATTGAAGGACGCTACTCATTAAAAGTCCGCAATGGTGATTATATGAGGACACTTTCCCATCGTGTCCGCTTAAAACCAAATACAGCTTATACGGTAGGCATCGATTATAAGGCGAAGGCACAAAATGCAGTTGTCCTTGGGGTGAAATCCGACAAGGCACTGGCAGCAGAAGATACAAAAAATGCAACGCTGATACTCAAACCATTGAGCGGTACCGGATACGGGCAGAAGGAAAGCGTAAAAGTAACTTTTACAACCGGTAATTATGATGATTATTATATTGACCTTACAAAACAGAGCGCTTCCGAATATATCTTTGATAATTTCTATGTAGACGAAGGGAAAGCAGCAGATATTCAGGAGTATACATTAAGCTTTGCACCTGGTGAAGGAACTGTGACAGGGACAAACCCGGAAGCAGTCACAGCATCAGAAGGTACGGCAATTGTATTGCCAAAGAATCCTTACACCAGAAAGGATTATAACTTTGTCGGATGGAATGACGGGAATAAAACATACGAAGCCGGTGATACCTACAGTATGCCGGGACGTAATACTACGTTGACCGCTATGTGGGAAGAAGGCGGAATTACTTATACAAAAATTCCAAGTGACGAATTAACAGCTGTTGCAGAAAGTCAGGAGAACAATACTCCGGGAGCGGGAGATGGACCAGGCAGCAATGCAGTGGATGGAAATGAAGATACAATCTGGCATACAGCGTATGGTCATGCACCACAGGCAGATATTCCAAATGACCGTTATAATGGAATTACCATTGATCTGGGCGGGACGTATGATATCGGTAAACTTGAATATGTTCCAAGAAAAAATGGTCCAAATGGAATTATTACGGGATATAAATTATACTACAGTGAAGCTGAAACGGGAACATATGAAGAGGGTGCATTTACGGAAGTTCCGGGAGGAAGCGGTACCTGGGCAGCAGATGCTTCTAAGAAAACCGCAAAGTTCTCTGTGGTGACTGCACGCAGGCTGATGCTTCGTGCTACGCAGGCTGGAGGTGGATTTGTCTCAGCTGCTGAAATCTATGTATATCAGGCACAGAAAAATGATTATGAATATGAAAAGGTGGAAGTAAAAGCAGCAGCGGCAGAAAGTACACAGCCCGGATATCCAATTACCAACATGCTGGCAGATAATGATTCGATCTATCACAGCAGTTGGAGCGGCGGAATCAATATGGCACAGGGAATTAACAATAAGCTGACCTTTGATTTTGGGGATATCTGTAAAATTGGCAAGCTGGAATATCGTCCAAGGCAGGACGGAACGAATGGAATTATCAAGGAATTTAAGCTGTACTACAGTACCACGGCAGACCAGGATGACTGGCAGGAAGTTCCGCAAGGACATATCGTATGGGCTGCAGATAAAGAGAAGAAGACAGCTGCATTTGCGCCGGTAGATGCCAGAAGGCTGCAGATGAGAGTGCTCCATTCTATGGAAAATGTAGCCTATCCGGATGCAGATCCAGCAGATAAATATATCTCCGGACAGTATATGGCATTCTACAAAGCGGTGGAAACGGAAGAGCCGGGTGATGACAGCCTGGTTATTACACCGGGTTCATGCGGGTGTACTTTCAGCGGCCTGGTTTTCGACAACCGCAAGATTGTTATACCGAAAAATGCAGACCAGATTACAGTAAACTTGTCCGCAGAAGGAATGCTCGTACCGTGTGAGACACCAGGCCATGACCAGGAGGACATCAGCTACTCCTTTGAAATTGCAGAAGGAGTTGCAGGGGCAGCCATATCCGGAACAGAGCTCAGGGTTGGTTCTACGGGAGTTATAAAAGTACGTGCTATTGCGGAAGTAAACGGAGCAAAAGCAGTACGCACATCCGTATTTACCATAGTAAAAGGTGAATATACAGTAACTGCACAGGCAGACCCGGCAGAGGGCGGAACTGTGAAAGGGACTACAGATGTGGAAGCGGGCGGAACTGCAGTATTGACGGCAGAAGCCAACGAAGGATACACATTTGGCGGATGGTATCTTGGGGAAGAAAAGGTAGGCGAGGAACCTGCTTTCACTACGCCGGAGATCACAGAGGACACCGTCTATACAGCTAAGTTTATAAAAGACTTAAAAGACGTAACAATTACAGCCCGTTCGGAAGACGAAGCAGCAGGAAGCGTATCCGGCGGCGGTACAGTTAAGGAAGGGGAAAAAGTCACCCTTACCGCCAAGGCACATGAGGGTTATACCTTCGAGGGCTGGTATCTGGAAGGCGTAAAAGTATCCGATGAATCCGTATATGAAATTGAAGCGGCAGAAGATGCAGAGTATATTGCCAGATTTATAAAAAATGCACCTGCCAGGGTAACCATTACCGTACAGTCTGAAGATGAAACGGCAGGAACGGTATCCGGCGGCGGAAGTGTAAACGTTGGTGAGACAGTAACCATAACTGCCACAGCCAATGAAGGCTACACATTTGAAGGCTGGTATCTGGGAGAAACAAAAGTATCTGACCAGGCGGAATATAAAATAGAAGCAACAGAGGATGCCGTATACATTGCACGGTTTACGAAAAATGCGGTACAGCAGGTGACGGTTACCGTTGAAGCAACAGAAGGCGGAACGGCAGAAGGGACTGCAACGGTAGATATTGGAACAACGGTAAAACTTACTGCAGCAGCGAACGAAGGCTATGTATTCGAAGGCTGGTACCTGGATAATGTCAGGGTATCCGAAAATGCAGAGTATGAAGTGGTAGCAAAAGAGGATATCACTTATGTTGCGCGGTTCACAAAAGCAGAAGAGCCACAGCCGGAAATGGTGAACATTACCGTACAGTCAGCAGATGAAACGGCAGGAACCGTAAGCGGCAGCGGAACCGTTAAGAAAGGTGAAGAATTTACCATAACGGCATTTCCAAATGAAGGCTACACATTTGAAGGCTGGTATCTGAATGATGAAAAAGTATCGGATCAGGCAAGCCTGACCTTGAAGGCAGAAACAGATGCTGTGTATACAGCACGATTTGAAGAAAAGCCAAAAGAAATGATCACGATTCAGGCAGTGGCAGAAGCCGGAGGAACCGTAACCGGCAGCGTGACCGCAGAATATGGAAGTGCGGTAACCATTAAGGCATATCCGCAGGAAGGCTATGTATTTGAAGGCTGGTATATAGGGGATATGAAAGTATCATCACAACCGGAATATACAATAAATGCTTTACAGAACACCGTATATACCGCAAAATTTATTAAGAAAGAAGCGCCGAAGCCACAAAAAGTTACCCTTACCGTGAAAGCGGAAACAGGCGGTACAGCAACAGGCGGTCAGACAGTGGATGCCGGAAGCAAGGTTGATTTAACGGCAAAACCATCCGTTAAGTATACGTTTGAGGGCTGGTATCTCAATGGAAAGAAAGTATCCACAACCGCAAAGTATACGGTAACGGTTTATGAAAACGTAACTTATACAGCTAAATTCAAAAAGATTACGGCGCCGAAAAAAGTAAGCGGATTAAAAGCATCTAATCTGAAAACAAACCAGATGAAATTAACCTGGAATAAAACCAGCGGTGCAAAAGGCTACGAATTAAGCCGCTATAATCCGGATAAAAACAAATGGTACGTAGTAAAAACCACAGGCCAGACAAGTTATACGGTAAAAGGCTTAAGCGCCGGAACAATTTACAAATACAGGGTAAGGGCATATACGTTATCCGGAAGTAAAAAGCTGTTCGGTAAATATTCAAAATACTTAAAGACAGCAACGACACCGAAAAAACCGGCACTCTCTGCTAAAGCAGCTTCTAAAACAAGCGTGAAGCTTTCCTGGAAAAAGGGAACAAAGGCAGATGGATTTGCCATTTATATGAAGACCGGAAAAGGTGGCTTTACCAGGATTAAAAACGCATCTGCAGCACGTACTGCATATACAAAGACAAAACTGAAAAAGGGTAAGACTTACCAGTTTAAGATGCGTGGATACAAGAGGGTTGGAGATACTAAAGTATATGGAAATTATTCGAAGGTTCGAACAATAAAATTGAAATAAAATATAGTGTATCTGCCTGGCAGGGCAGCTAATTCTGAATAACGGATTAGCTGCCCTGTTATTTTTCTGTCATGGTATACAAAACATGTATACTACAGAGGAAAAGCAGCTTTTGAAAAGCTGAATCTTATATTAACCGCAATAACTTCCAGATTAGGGGCAAAAGATTCCCTTGCGTAGAGATTGGACTATTTGTTAAAATTACAGAGTAAATTACTAAAATTTTGTATAATATGCCACCGAAGAGAGAGGTTGAGGTTATGGAAGATCTGCAAAATTACTATAAAGAATAAATAGTATCAACTCAGCACACCGTAACGAAAACAAATTTGTTACGGTCTTTTCAGATAAAACTTTATTAACTTAAAAAGTAAAAATTTTCCAGTACCTTTATTTAGATATAATGTGATAAAGTGATTCAAGAGTACAAGTATAGCAGCGTGGGTGCAATAGACAGGAGAGAATATGAGCAGAAAATATATGTTGGTTTCTATTGGTTTTCTGGTTTTAATGGTGGTTCTGTACATACAGCTGTTTCTGTTTAGTTCCGTCGGACAGGCGGAGGTGACGGATAGACAGCATGGCAGCCGAATGATCGTCATCAGCAAGGATAACGATCTTATTTACCAGCATCTGCGCAAAAGCACTGCAGAGGCGGCGCAACAGTATCATATTAATGTGGAGAATCAGACACTGCAGAGCTGGGAGTCAACCACACTGCGGGACAGTGTGGTGTTTGCCATATATTCAGGAGCACAGGCTGTAGCATTTCAGTCCAACGACCCGGTGTTTACGCAGGAAATGTATGAGCTGGCAAGTGAGCAGGGTGTGCAGTTAATCTTGTATGAGAGCGAAAATTACCAGCGCGACACGATTCCGGCGGTGAGTGCCAATTCCTACAGCATCGGTACCAACACCGGGCAGCTGGCCATAGACGCATCGGGTGAAGAGGGGTGCAAAGCGGTGCTGGTACTGGAAAAGACGCAGGAAGGCATTCCCTCTACATATCAAAATATGAAGGTGCAGGGTATCATGGAAGTGTTTGGCCAGCATGATGACGCGGAGATCGTACAGACTCTTTCCACCGAAGAGGAAGTATATGCGGGTGAAAAGCTGGCAAATACGCTCGAGGGGCTAAAGAACACCTACAATACCATTATTTGCCTGAACGCATACACAGTGCCGCTGATTGCGCAGCAGGTAATTGACAGCAATCTGGTCGATAAAGTACAGATTATTGGCTACGGTATGCAGCAGCAAACCCTGGACTATGTAAACCGAGGAGTTATTTATGGCACAGTGACCCCGGATCCGGATCAGATGGGTAACGATATCGTGGCAATGCTGCACACGTGGGTAAATAATCACTCCTATGACGATAATATGCCGGTCCCGCTGCATACGATTACCCGTGAAAACGTTGATAAGTTTAGCCGGCTGTGGCTGGAGACGGAGCAATGAGCGGGGGGCGGAAACGAAGCAAACCGCCGTCGCTTCGTCATACATTGCTGTTTACCTATTTTATTGCGGCAATTATCTGCGTGATGGTAGGAGTTTATAATTTTCTTTCTTCCCAGTTTCTATTGCAGAGAATGACTACATTTGCAGAAGTGAATCAGCAGCTTTCAGAAGTGCAGACCATGACTCAAACCTTTCAGGACAACATAAGCGACTATCTTTTTTCACGAAATTCCGTCTCTTTGCAAAGCTATTATGATAATCAGAACCAGTTAGAGAAGATTGTGGAACAGCTTCAGGATCAAAGCCGGCAGCAGGACATACGATATGTGAATCTGGGGGGAAACCTGAGCCATTATCTGAGCTCTGCTGAGGATCTAATCGTTGCCAAGCGCAACCAGAAAAACACGGAGTATGTGAAATATTATGAAAGCGTGAGCTACGATTTCCGCCTGATCAATCAGTATATTCAGTCATTGATGGCAAGCGAATTACAGGAGAGCAGCGTCCAGTACTACGAAATGCAGCAGGTAGTCACGATTCGAACGGCGTTGTCCTATGGGCTGTTCGGGGCATCCATCTTTTTTGTGGTGTTTATACTGATCAACCTTAGCAACAATGTCAGCAGACCAATTACACGGCTGGCGGGCTATGCAAGGCGTGTTGCGGAAGGAGACTATAGCATTAATATCTGTTTGGAGCAGGAGAATCTGGAGTTTAAGCAGTTGTACGAGTCCTTTGAGGTCATGGTGGAGAATACCCGTTTGTATCTGGAAAGTCTTAAGGAGAAGCAGAAGCTGGAAAACGAGCTGGCGCAGCAGCAAATCATGTCACTGGAAAAAGATAATCTGCTTCAGGAAGCAGAACTGCATGCACTGCATGCCCAAATGAATCCGCATTTTATCTTTAATACCATTAACATCGGGGCTAAAATTGCCATGTTGTCAGGAGATGAGGTGGTTTGCGAGTATCTGGAAAATGCCGCAGATGTGTTTCGATACAATTTGGAAGGCCTGGATAACGCAACCCTGGAGGAGGAGCTGGGGAATGTGGAGGCTTATATGAAGCTGCTGACCACACGATTTGGACCACGGCTTAAGTTTGACGTCCAGGTGGACGAAACGGTTGCCCTGAAGGGGGTAACGCTGCCCCGAATGACGCTGCAGCCCCTGGTGGAAAATGCTTTTGTGCATGGAGTAAACCTGATCGAGGAGGGAGGACAGATCTTATTAAAAATCAGCAGTGACAAGGATGACACCATAGTGGTGATTGCCAATACCGGTCCGGAATTTCCAAAAGAGAAGATCGAGGCACTGTACACGGAGGAGTTTCAGGAGCATCGGGGGCACTTAAGCGGAATCGGACTGAAAAATGTCTACCGGCGCCTGCAAATTGTGTGCCGGTGCCAGAGACCGGTGGAGATTGTATCCGCAGACGGCTGGACGCAGGTACGGCTGAAGTTACCAGCAGAATGACAGCCAACAGCTGCAGAGGAGGAAATAAGGAATGAGTATACGCGTTTTAGTAGTAGATGATGAGCCCATCGCTGCCCAGGCCACAAATGTGATGGTACAAAAGACAGATGCGGGACTGGAAGTTGTGGGCACTTGTTTTTCCGGCAGGGAGGCCATGGAGAAAGCGGCATTACTGCACCCGGATATTGTGATCATGGATATCCAGATGCCCGGACTGAACGGTCTGGAGGCGATCAGGCAGATACAGGTATATGCCCCGGATACAAGATTTATAATCGTTTCCGCATACAGTGAATTTAATTACGCGGTGGAAGCACTGTCCATGGGGACAAGTGACTATTTACTGAAGCCGGTTAAGCAGACGGAGTTTTCCGCAGCGTTAAAAAAGGTAATGGCTGAAATTGCGGACCGTAAAGCGGAAAGGAATGCAAAAGATGCCAGACAGAAGCGTTTACAGATCGCCCAGCCGATGATTCAGCGTGATTTCATCCACGCGCTGCTGCCCGATCGAAATTCTGACGAAAGACTGCTGGCGTGTGCCAGCTTCCTGGGCTTATCCAGCCAGCCTGTATTTATTGTGGCATTTCAATCCGATACAGGGCACGTGGCACTGCTGTGGAACAGTTTGTTGGAGTGCCTGCCTGATATGGAGGAGAGTATCCGGGATGTGTTAGAAGAAGGCGTAGCCTGTGCGCTGATTCTCGTTCCGCCCAGCGAATCTCCAGATACATATCCGGTTGATTTCAGCCACCGCCTGGATTTAATTCTCACCGATATGAACAGAAAGGATAAGAGTGAAGCGAGAGTCCTGGCAGGGATAAGTCAGACAGTGACAGGTCCTATGCAATGCCGGCTTGGGCTTCAGCAGGCGCTGTGTGCGCTGGAATATGCGGAGGCATTTCCGGCTGACAAGGTGCGGAGTCAGGTATTTGACGAGACAAGGATGCAGCTGGATCAGCAGATAAACAGTTCTTACGGACCGCAGGAGAATATCCTGTCTTCTACGAAGAAGATCGTCGATCAGGCGGCGAACTATATCGAAAAAAATTTCAACAAAGAACTTAATCTGGTGGAGGTGGCATCCAGTGTGAATTTAAGTCCTTATTATTTCAGCCGTCTATTCAAAGAGCATACCGGCAGTAACTTTAAGGAACGGCTGCTTCAGGTACGGATTAAGCATGCGAAGCAGCTGCTTTCCAAAACCGACAGCAGTATTAAAGAGATTACATATCTGGTGGGGTTCAATGATCCGAACTATTTTTCTAAGGTGTTTCACAAGTACACTGGAATTAAGGCCGGCGACTACAGGACTTTAGCAGAAAGGGGGGAGGGTAAGGATGAAGGTTAGTCGATTCATTGCGGTTTTTACAGCAGTCCTATTTCTGTTTCTTTTGGGGGGCTGCTATCGGGGTGAGCCAGTTTCGCAGTCAGAGCAGACCAAGGTACAGCACGTAAGAGTTGGGTTCTCCATGGCAACGCTGCTGGAGGACCGGTGGCTGCGGGACCGGGATATTTTCCAGTCCAAAGCCGAGCAGAAGGGCATCGATGTGATCGTGCGAAATGCCAACCGGGATTCGGAAATTCAGTATGCTCAGGTACAGGAACTGCTGGGACTGGACATTGACGTGCTGGTGATCGCACCGAATGATGCGGAAAAGGAGGTGCGCTGCGTAAAGCTTGCCAAAGACCAGGGAGTTCCTGTGATCGTGTATGACCGTCTTATCCGCAATTCGGGAGCAGATGTATATATTGCATTTGACAATATTATGGTGGGGCGGCTTATGGGAGAGTACTTGATAGAGCACGCAGGGAACGGTGGATACTTACTGGTAAACGGACCAAAGAGCGATAACAACTGCCCTATGATCCGTGAGGGATATATGGAGGTACTGGAACCATATATTACGTCTGGTGATATTTGGATAGTGGATGAGACCTGGATTGAGGGCTGGGTGAGGGAAAACGCATACAGTTATGTTAAGGAAAGGATTGACAGCTATCGGGATAATTTGACGGCGGTCATCTGCGGCAATGACTCGCTGGCATGGGGGGTGACTGACGCATTCGGTGAAAACCGGATTGGTGGTGTGGAGGTGGTGGGGATGGATGCGGATATCTCTGCCTGCCAGCGCATCGTAGCGGGACGCCAGGGGCTGACCGTGTATAAACCCATTCAGGATCTGGTCAGTGAGACACTGGCTGCCTGTGAGAAGCTGGCACTGGGGCAGCCGCTGGATACAGTGAGTACGCTCTATGACGGACAGACAGAAATTCCCTATATAGCGATTGAAGTATATCCGGTTACGCAGGACACAATAAAGGATACGGTAATTGCTGACGGATTTCATCTGGAGGAGGATATCTACAATTAATGCTCCAGGGTGCCTGAAGCGGTCGGGCTGCAGCGGGAGATCTACAGTGTAAAACTATGCTTTTGGTATAAATAAGCAGGAAAAAGCGGTGTAAAATTTTGCGCCGCTTTTTTATTTGATGAAGACAGCAAGGTTTTACTCTGTACAAGCAAAAGATTCTATTGTTAAAAGTGCCATCTATTTGCTAATATAAGAATGAAAAAAGGGAAAGGTTCACAGTGCTGATTGTGGAGCACTAAAATTTAAAAAGGAGGGTATGAGCAAGTTGTATAGAAATTACCTGTAAAATGAAAAAATATGAACAATTGGTTCCGCCTAAAAGTAAGGCGGTTTTATCAGAGCATTTTTCAATAATAAGTGGTAATTTTTATTAAAAAGAAACTAGTTAACTATGAAATGAGGCTGTATGCTTCAAAAAAAGAAGAATCATTAGGAGGATAAAAATATGAAAAGCAAGGTATTAGGATTTGTTATGTCGACTGTTTTAGCACTGGGATTACTCACCGGATGCGGTGCAGGGGGAGGAACTGAAAAGGCAAGTGACACAGCAGCAGCTACTGAAACGCAGGCTAAGACCAATGCTGAGACGAATGCTGAAACAGCAGCTACAGAGGCAGCAGCGTCAGAGGAGAATACTACAGCAGCAGATGATAAGAAATCTGACGGGGATTTACAGGTGGGAATCGTTTTACCTACTAAGGATGAGCCGAGATGGCTTCAGGATCAAAAGCAGTTTGAAACTATCCTGGGAGATGCAGGGTTCAGCAATCAGGTATTATTTAGTCAGGGATCTTCAGCAACAGAGAAGACAAATGTTGAGACTTTGATTTCCCAGGGGATCGACGTACTTATCATATGTGCACAGGATGCATCCGCAGCAGCGGCAAGCGTTGAAGAAGCAAAAGCAGCAGGCGTAACCGTAATTGCTTATGACCGTTTGATTACCGGAACAGATGCAGTGGATTACTATGTAACCTTTAACAGCTTTGCAGTTGGCGAAGCGCAGGGCCAGTACTTAATTGACAATGCACCGGAAGGAAAAGATATTCCGCTTTATTTGTACGCAGGAGCAGCAACAGACAACAATGCTTTCATTTTCTTTGAAGGTGCATGGAGTGTGCTGCAGCCTAAAATTGCGGATGGCACATTTAAGATTGCCAATTCCCAGGAAGCAGAAGGTTTAAAGGATAAAGCAGAACTGACCAGAGATGAATTAGGAAAGATTATCGGACAGGTTACTACGGATTGGGATTTCAATGTAGCAAAATCAAAAGCAGAAGCAAACCTTACCAGCGCTTCCGCAGAAGCAAAAGGTGATGTGCTGATCCTTGCACCAAACGATGGAACTTCCCGCTCCATTGCAGATGTATTTGCAACAGATAAAGAAGTGACCAAATATGTAATTACCGGACAGGATTCCGAGCAGGCATCCATTCAGTACATAATCGATGGAAAACAGTCTATGACAGTATTTAAAGATACGAGAACACTGGCAGCGGATTCTGTTGAGATGGCAGTTGCAATCTTAAAGGGAGAAACACCGGTAACGGATGTTAATTATAATAATGAGGTAAAGGATGTCCCGGCAAAAGAAACGCCAATCGTAGTGGTAACGAAGGAAAATCTGAAAGAAGTACTGATTGACTCCGGATACTATGCAGAAGCAGAATTTACAGGATTATAAAACTATTAGCTTTTAAAGACGAAAGGGGCGGTTGTGATTCTTATCAGCGCCCCTTTTCGCTAGCCTGTTAACAGGCGCTTAGAAAGGAGGAAGAGCGTGAAGGAATATATATTGGAAATGAAACATATCACAAAAGAGTTTCCGGGTGTGAAGGCATTAAATGATGTGAATTTCAAAGTAAAGCGAGGGGAGATTCACTGCCTTGTGGGAGAAAATGGTGCCGGAAAGTCCACCTTGATGAAAGTTTTGTCCGGAGTCCAGCAATATGAATATGGTACTTATTCGGGTGATATCATCTTTAACGGGGAAGTACAAAAGTTTAAGTCCATTGCTGACAGTGAAGAAAAAGAAATTGCAATCATTTATCAGGAACTGGCGCTGATACCGGAATTAAGTATTTATGAAAATATTTATTTTGGTCATGAACTCATGAAAGGAAAAAGAATCGACTGGAATGAAACCATCGTAAAAGCCGGAGAAATGCTGAAAAAGGTAAAGCTTAACGCAGATCCTTCCATGAAAGTCAAAGAATTAAGCGTGGGAAACCAGCAGCTGGTGGAAATAGCCAAAGCTCTGAGCAAAAATGTAAAGCTGCTGATTCTGGACGAGCCAACTGCGGCGTTAAACGAAGATGACAGTCAGAACCTCCTGGCATTGATTCAGGAATTAAAAAGCCAGGGCGTTACCTGTATTATGATTTCACATAAATTAAGGGAAATAACAGCCATTGCAGATACGATCACCGTTTTAAGAGATGGCGCAACGATCTGTTCCATGGATGTGGCAAATCAGAAGATTACAGAAGCGGAAATCATAAAACATATGGTAGGCAGGGAAATAGAACATATTTATCCCGCCCGGAAAAAACATGAAATTGGTGATATTTCTTTAGAGCTTAAGAACTGGACCGTAACGGACCCGGCGAAAGGAAAAGAAATTTTACATGATATCAGCCTGAATGTCCGTAAAGGTGAAATCGTGGGACTTCAGGGCCTGATGGGAGCAGGAAGAACAGAGCTTGCTATGAGCATCTTTGGCAACCCCTCCGGATACAAGGTGACAGGCGGCGAACTTTACATAAATGGCAGACCGCGTAAATTTAAGAATCCCAGAGAAGCGATTCAGGACGGGCTTGCCTATGTTTCAGAGGATCGTAAAGGGAATGGGCTGATTTTAATCCAGGACATCAAGTTTAATATTTCCATTGCCAACTTAAAAGAATTGACAGAGGGATTGTCTATTAATGAAAATAAAGAAATTCAGACAGCAAATTCATTCCGGGAGTCCATTAATATCAAAGCACCTTCCATTGAACAAAAGACCGGAAAGTTAAGCGGGGGAAATCAACAGAAGGTACAGCTTGCAAAATGGATTTTTGTAAATCCGAATGTCTTAATTCTGGACGAGCCTACTAGGGGAATTGATGTTGGTGCAAAGTTTGAGATTTATTCTTTAATGAATAAGCTGGTAGAACAGGGAATGAGCATTATTATGATATCGTCTGAATTACCGGAGGTACTGGGAATGAGTGACCGGCTTTATGTAATGTCGGAGGGCAGGATTACCGGGGAACTAATAGCGGAAGATGCAGATGAAGAAAAGGTTATGGAGATGGCAATCAGATCATAGGAGGTTGAAGGAATGAAGGAACATAAAGAAAAGCAAGGGATAGGAAAAGAGATTGTTTCCCTGTTAAGAGCAAATATCCGTGATTATATGATGTATATTGCATTAATTTTGATTATGGGATTTTTTACATTTAAAACAAACGGCGGATTTATTACAGCCAGAAATTTAACCAATCTCATTAATCAGGCAGGATATGTGGCAGTATTGGCGATCGGGATGACAATCATTTTGATTTTAAAGCATATCGATCTGTCAGTGGGTTATGTAGCGGGATTCTGCGGAGCGGCAGCAGCAATTTTTATGACCAGATATCAGATAAATGAATGGGCAGCAATCCTTCTGGTACTGGTTCTTGGTCTGGCAATTGGATTATATCAGGGTATTCTGGTGACTAAAGTAGGGGTGCCGGCTTTTGTTACCACATTGGCGGGAATGTTTATTTTCCGTGGACTACTCAATCTGTTCTTACAGGAATCAGGAACAATTATTGTACCAAATGCAGGTTTTAACGCATTATCAAATGGTTTTATTCCGGATTTGCCCTTTGGTACCGAAATTCATCTTCTGACCCTGTTAATTGGGGCAGTGGCTGTAATCATCATGATCTTTACTCAGCTAAAAAGCAGGAAAAACAAACAGCAGTATAACTTTCCGGTTATTTCCACACCGATTTTTGTATTTAAACTGATATTCCTATCCGTTATTATCATGGTGATTATTTATGTACTGGCAAAATATAGCGGGCTTCCCTGGACCGCTGTAATTGTTGGGGTTGTGTTACTTGGATATAATTATGTATTAACGAAAACCAGACTGGGACGTTATATTTATGGAATCGGAGGCAATGAGCAGGCAGCGGAACTGTCCGGAATTAATGTGAAAAGAGTGACTTTGTTTGCATTTTGCTCCATGTCCGTATTAGCAGCTCTGGCAGGAGTTCTCTATACTTCAAGATTACAGTCCGCAACGCCCACGGCAGGTCTGGGATTTGAAATGGATGCCATTGCATCATCTTACATTGGAGGCGTGGCAGTCAGCGGTGGTGTCGGCAGGGTGACAAATACCATGATTGGAGCCTTGGTAATCATGTCCCTGACTAATGGAATGAACCTGATGGGTGTTGATATCTCTTATCAGTATGTGGTAAAAGGGATTATTTTCATCACGGCAGTAGCATTTGATGTCAGAACACGGGCAAAGGGCAGATAGTTTGAAAAATCCGGAACGCAAAATCTTGCTGTTGGTGGGCAAAAGATTCCATTGTGAAAATACTATATATTTTGCTAATATTGTACACAACAAATGGTATATTTCAACAAAATTTGACTTATGCCAGGCAGCACAGGAACACGTTGAGGGATTTTTGTGAAAAAGAAGGAGGAAACATGAGTAAAACAAACCGTTTAAAGCATTTAGGAAACAGGCTGGTGGCAGTATTGCTGTCTATTGTTCTGATAGTTCCGCTGTTGGGCAATTTTGCTCCTGTAGAGGTACAGGCGGCCACCGTTGGCATTGGCAACATGGACAACTTTACCGAAGACGGTAATATCCTGTTGTTTAACACTGGAGAAAAACAGGTAATGGTGGAGCTATGCACCGACCGTACGGTACGGGTGCAGCTGTCTGAAAACGGTGCGGATGGATATCGTCCCGCCAATGCTGAATACTACATGGTTCAGAAAAATGAATGGCCAGCCGTTAACCGGTCGGTCACGCAGGAAAATGGTGTAATATCTGTTAAAACTGCAGCCATGGAAGTAAGGATTAATCAATCACCTCTGCGTATCGGCATGTATGACCTTGAGGGAAAACTGTTGTCGAAAGACGCAGAAGATACCGGTATGTATGTGGATGGAGACAAGGTAGGTGTTAAAAAGACGGAAGGTATTGAAAATGCAGGAGGAATCTTTGGGTTTGGTTCCGGTGACCATGGACGCCGGTCAAATCTGAACCGCTACGCAACAGATTTTAATGAATTTTCCATGTCACATGGACGTCTGATAGCACCATTCTTTATGAGCACCGTGGGATACGGCATATTTTTGAATACCATCGAGAAGGATACGGTGTTTTATAAGCAGGGCGGCGGGTTCCAGACCACGGGTTACCTGGATTACTTCTTTATGTATGGACCGGATTTCAAGACTATTCTCAATGAGTATGCGGAAATCACAGGACGTATGGAGATGTACGGTAAGTGGGCGCATGGTTTTATGCTTTCCAAATATGGAAACGACAACGCAACACAAGCAGAATTTTCCCAGTGGATTCATCGGCTGAGAGACGAGGGATACCCCACAGACAGCTATGTTTTTGACTATGGATGGCGGGGCGATGTGGCAGACAATGGCGGCAACCAAACTGGCGCTGGTGAAAAATGGGGCAAGCAGATGTGGAGCAACGACATTGTAAAATTCCCCGATATTGACGGAATGTTTCAGGAGGCACGGGATATGGGCATCCGTGTGGGTCTGCACAACAACGCAGGAACCCCTGAAGCCAAGGGCGGAAAAAACCTGCATATAAATGATGATGAGTGGGTACAGTCCTACATGGACAGCGTGATTACCACCGGCTATGGAGACTGGTTCTGGCCGGATGAATTCGACGTATTGGGAAGCAACACTGCCCCCACATTCTCTTCCCTGGGCGCCTATGAGGAATGGAAAGCGTATACCGAGGAATCCCGTCCCATGTTTGTAACCCGTGGCAGCTATGCGGGACAGCATTTTGCCACAGCATGGTCGGGTGATATTAATAATACCTCCAGCGAGCTGGTAAACCAGATTGGTTTCAGCATCGACGCAGGACTTGTGGGCTACTGGTCCACCTCACACGATCTGGGCGGCTTTATGAAAAAACCCAGTGATAAGCTGTACACCAGATGGGTGTCAGAGTTTGGCGCCTGGAACGGTATCATGCGTGCTCATGGCCATGATGGGCGAGAGCCATGGCTGTATAGTGAAACTTCCCAGAATACACTGAAAAAGAACCTGGAAATCCGCTATGCACTGTACCCTTACCTGTACACAATGGCGTGGCAGGGTTACAGTGAGGGCGTACCGATGATGCGGGCAATGCTGTTAGAGGATGACAGCCAATATAACCCGGATGCATGGAATCTGAACAAACAATATTATTTTGGCGACTGGTTCCTGGTAGCTCCTGCTGCGGAAGAGACGGACACGGTGGTTCAGGTCTGGCTCCCTCCCAACACCACCTGGTATGAATATTATAGCGGTGAGCGTTATGAAGGCGGCGAGAACGGCAAGACCATCAGCGTTGCAGCAGCCCTGGAAGAAATTCCGGTGTTCGTAAAAGCCGGGGCTATCGTACCCATGGGTCCTGATGTAGATTATGCTGATGAAAAGCCGCTGGATCCCCTGACTCTGGATATTTATCCAAAGGGAACCACCACTTACACACTGTATGAAGATGATGGACAGTCACGTGAATACATAACCAAAGATGCATACAGCACCACAACCTACACCAGCGTGCAGGAAGGAAATAATATATCCTTCCGGATTGACGAACGGGAAGACCACAATCCCGCAGAATACAAAACGGATGAGCGGTCTTACAACTTGAAATTTAACCACCTGAAGGTAGTGCGGGGAGTAACATTAAACAACGAAGATCTGCCTGTGCAGAACAGTCTGGAAGCTTATAATGCAGCACAGAAAGGTTATTGGCTGGACGATACAAACAATACCCTTTATGTGAAGGTACCCGATACCGGAAAAGCAATGAACATTGTGCTGGATTCCGATGGCCTGGTATTGCCTGAGGAAGGCGAGGATAATCAGGGGCTTCCGCCCCAGCGTGTTGAAAGCGGTACCCTGGTTGAACTGGAGGACCAGACATTCCTTCCGGAGGCTGGCGGTCAGGTGATTAAGGATACAGAATGGAAAGGTTATACCGGAAACGGCTTTGTAAAAGGATTCAAGATGGTTGGAGATGCGGTGGAATTCCGCGCCAACGTGGTAAAAGGCGGCACCTATGATTTGACGATCCGGGTAAATTGCGGCAAAAAGAACAGCGCGCAGTTTGACAATACGCCCCGAACCGGTGCGCTGTACCTGAATGGGGAGAAAAAGTCAGACCTGACATTTGAGGTAACTCCTACCTGGGGTGACAGCAAAACCAAACAGGGCGACTGGCGGGAATATAAGATTGCAGGTATCAAACTAAGTTCGGGCGTACAGACGCTCAAGATTCGTTCCGAAGGCAGCAACGCCGGCAACTACAACCTGGATTCACTGAAGTTTACCAGGCTGGATACCTCGATTCCTGCTTTCCAGCCTATTAAGGCGGAGAAAAATGCCCATCTTGACAACATGACTCTGGAGACAGACGGAGAAGTTCCGGTAATCAAAGCAGTGACCGACGGTGCATGGGCGCAGTTTGATGAGGTGACCGGCGAAAACAAGGCAGGCGTGGAACTGAAGTTAAAGAGCACTACCGGCGGCAGTATCATTGTGTATGAAAACGGCGTAGGTGACAAGATTTTAGCTACAGCAGCGCTGCCAAATGACGGCGAATGGCATACCATCCGTGTGGCCGGCAAGAATACCGATGTGCCGGAGAGCAATATTTTCCTTGAGTTTAAAGCTCCTCAGGGTGAGGCACTGGACTGTGAAATGGAATGGTTCCGGTTTATGCGAAATGCAGATGCTTTCAATACCGTTAAGGCCGTTACTGCGGCAGAGCGAAATGGGATAAATGTCCATTCCTCCGGAACCTATCTGGTAAACATTGAGTCGGGTGACTGGGCAAGGTTTGACGATGTAAACTTTGGCGATGGCGGTGTGCAGACGGTAGCAATCAACGTTACCAGCGGTCGGCCAGGGGGAACGGCTCAGTTCTATATCGACAGTATGGAGGAAGAAAACAAAATAGCCGAGGTAGAAATTACCAATACCGGCGGCTGGAGCAACTTTAAGGACTTTACAGCAGATTGCGCCAACGTAACCGGCATACACACGGTATATATTAAATTCTCTGTGGATACGAAAGATTCTGTGTGCGACTTTATGTCCTTTAAATTTATAAAAAATAAGCTGGGAGTTGTTGCCCGGGTGGAAGGCGGAAATGCCACAGTGCAAATCAGCGAACCCTATACCGCACCGGGGCAGGATGTAATGTTCCAGGTAGGCGGATTAGACAAGAGCACTGAGATTGAGGCTATTGAAATAACCGATGCAAATGGAGCAGTTGTTCCGCTTCAGGAGGTTGTAGCGGGCAGCCGTTATACCTTAACCGTACCCCAGGCCATTCCGGCCACCGTTTTGGTGAAGCTTAGGAATAAACCTACAGTAATCAATCCGGGGGATGTATTCGAACTGGAAGACGGTAAAGGCATTACCAATGATGGCAATACTGCCCTGAGGGTAGACAGCGAGTGGAAAGGCTATACCGGAACAGGCTATGTTGCCGGGTTTAAAACCGAAGGTCAATATGTTGAGGTATTGGCAGATGTAAAATCCGCAGGTATCTATGATCTTGAGATTCATGTAAACAACGGTAAAAAGAACAGCCCGCAGTATGACAGCACCCCGCGTACCGGCGGACTGTATGTAAACGGCGAAAAAGCAGCGGATCTGGCGTTCCCGGTAACGGACACCTGGGGCGACAGCAGTAAGAATGGCGACTGGCGTATTACGCAGGTACAGGGCGTAGCACTAAAGGCGGGCATTCAGACCATCAGAATCCGCGCCGAAGGCAGCAATGCAGGTAACTACAACCTTGACAGCGTCAAATTTGTACTCACGCAGCCAGAGGTAGAGAAATACACCATTACCTATGCAGCAGAAACAGGTGGGTCTATCGACGGAACGGCAGTGCAGGAAGTAGAAGCAGGTTCCAATACCACCGCAGTAACCGCAATTGCAGACAGCGGATATGAGTTCGTAGAGTGGAGCGACGGCAATGTAAATGCACAGCGTTTTGAAACCAATGTGCAGGCCAGCCAAACGCTGACAGCCAGCTTTAGGGAGGTCGTGAAAGACGTAACAATTACAGCCCGTTCGGAAGACGAAGCTGCAGGAAGCGTATCTGGCGGAGGAACAGTGAAAGAAGGGGAAAAAGTAACCCTCACTGCAATGGCTCATGAAGGATATTCTTTTGAAGGCTGGTATCTGGAAGGCGTAAAAGTATCCGATGCATCCGTATATGAAATTGAGGCGGCAGAAGATGGGGAATATCTTGCTAAATTCATTAAAAATGCACCTGTAAAGGTAACGATTACCGTACAGTCAGAAGATGAAACGGCAGGAACCGTGTCCGGCGGAGGAAGTGTAAACGTCGGAGAGACCGTAACCATAACTGCCACAGCCAAGGAAGGCTACACATTTGAGGGCTGGTATCTGGGAGAAACAAAAGTATCTGATCAGGCGGAATATGAAGCAGAGGCAACGGAAGATGCGGCATACATAGCACGGTTTACGAAAAATGCCGTACAGCAGGTGACGATCACAGCCAAAGCAGAAGAAGGCGGAACGGCAGAAGGTACAGCAAGGGTAGACGTTGGAACAAAGGTAACGCTTACAGCCACAGCCAATAAAGGCTATGTATTTGAAGGCTGGTATCTGGATAATGTCAATGTCTCCAAAAATGCAGAATACGAAGTGGAAGCCCGTCAGGATGCCACATATGTTGCCCGTTTCACAAAAGAAGAAGAGCCGCAGCCGGAAACGGTGAACATAACCGTGGAGGCACAGCCGGGAGGAACCGTAAGTGATAGCGGAACTGTTACGAAGGGTGAATTATTTACCATAACGGCTTATCCAGATGATGGATATCGGTTCACAGGCTGGTATCTGGAAGGCGAAAAAATATCGGATGATTTAAGCCTGGAAGTAATGGCAGTAGAGGATGCGGTATATACAGCATACTTTGAAGAAAAACCAAAAGAAATGATAACGATTCAGGTTGTGGCAGAAACAGGCGGAAGGGTATCCGGCGGTGTCACTGCGGAATACGGAACCACTGTAAAAATTCAGGCATTTGCACAGGAAGGCTATGTATTTGAAGGCTGGTATATAGGGGATATGAAAGTATCATCACAACCGGAATATACAATAAATGCTTTACAGAACACCGTATATACCGCAAAATTTATTAAGAAAGAAGCGCCGAAGCCACAAAAAGTTACCCTTACCGTGAAAGCGGAAACAGGCGGTACAGCAACAGGCGGTCAGACAGTGGATGCCGGAAGCAAGGTTGATTTAACGGCAAAACCATCCGTTAAGTATACGTTTGAGGGCTGGTATCTCAATGGAAAGAAAGTATCCACAACCGCAAAGTATACGGTAACGGTTTATGAAAACGTAACTTATACAGCTAAATTCAAAAAGATTACGGCGCCGAAAAAAGTAAGCGGATTAAAAGCATCTAATCTGAAAACAAACCAGATGAAATTAACCTGGAATAAAACCAGCGGTGCAAAAGGCTACGAATTAAGCCGCTATAATCCGGATAAAAACAAATGGTACGTAGTAAAAACCACAGGCCAGACAAGTTATACGGTAAAAGGCTTAAGCGCCGGAACAATTTACAAATACAGGGTAAGGGCATATACGTTATCCGGAAGTAAAAAGCTGTTCGGTAAATATTCAAAATACTTAAAGACAGCAACGACACCGAAAAAACCGGCACTCTCTGCTAAAGCAGCTTCTAAAACAAGCGTGAAGCTTTCCTGGAAAAAGGGAACAAAGGCAGATGGATTTGCCATTTATATGAAGACCGGAAAAGGTGGCTTTACCAGGATTAAAAACGCATCTGCAGCACGTACTGCATATACAAAGACAAAACTGAAAAAGGGTAAGACTTACCAGTTTAAGATGCGTGGATACAAGAAGGTTGGAGATACTAAAGTATATGGAAATTATTCGAAGGTTCGAACAGTAAAATTGAAATAAAATAAGATATATTAAAACACCCTCTGAGCAGGGCAGTGATTCTTGATATTTATAAACAGGTTATGTTTGTAAACAGGAATAGCTGCCTTGCTTTTTTTCTGTCATGGAATACAAAGTATCAGAATCGGGGATAATGTAGAAATACTTCATATATCGGAGGAGAGATAAATTATGGATGACATCATTGTAAGGCTGCATTCGGTAGAAATAAAAAACTTTAAAAATACTGCATATGGAAAAGTAGAGATGCCTTCCCGGATCCATCAGGGCATAGTGCTGGATACTTCTGAAATATTGGGGATTTACGGACAAAATGGCTCCGGAAAGACTACGGTAATTGATACGCTTTTCTATGTGCAGAAGATAATCATGGGGCTTAGTATTCCGGAAGAACTGGTTAATTATATTACCAGCGGGCAGGATTATGCTAAAGTAAAAGCAGTGTTTCTGGTGACCGGAAAGGAACGGCAGTTTGAGGTGGAGTATGAGCTTTGGTTCCGCAGAACAGAAGAAAATACTGCTGTTATTTCAAAAGAATCATTATCTGCTGCTAAGATCGTACAGGGTGAGTACACACAAAAGTATTTATTTATGGAATATACTGCAGAAGATACGGAAGGTGTATTTACGCCAAAAGAAATGCTGGAGGATGTGATTCTTGGAAATGAAGAGAACGGTACGAACCTGATTGTAGCAAAAAAAGTTGCACGGATTCATAATTGTTCCTACATCTTTGGAGAGACCAGCCGGGAGATTTTCTGTAATGAGAGTGGGGAGAATTTTCTGGATTATGCATTTTTGATTCAGTCCCTATACAACTATGCAATGATGGATCTATTTGTTATCCGGGATTCGCACTCCGGTGCAATCAGCGCGGATTTTCTTTTGCCCGTGGCATTTCGGGTTACAGACCGCAAGTCAGCCACCAGAGGTGATTTTGTAATTGCTTTAAAAGAACCCACTCTTGTGGAGGAAAGCCGTTTTGAACTGTTGAAGCAAATTGTGGGGGAAATAAATATCGTACTTGCCACCATTATACCGGGTATGACATTGGATATTAAAGATTATGGACAGCAGCTTGTGGAGAATGGCGGTGTCGGGCGAAAGGTGGATCTTACTTCCAGGCGTGGTGAGATGGAGATTCCCATACGATTTGAGTCAGATGGAATCGTTAAGATTATTTCCATCCTCAATGTGCTGATCCGGGCATACAGCGATCCGGGCATCTGCCTGGTTGTGGATGAACTGGACGCCGGTATTTATGAATATCTATTGGGAGAGCTTCTGGATATATTCAATAAAGGGGCAAAAGGGCAGCTGATATTCACTTCCCACAATCTGCGGGCTTTAGAAATGTTGGGCAATGACAGTATCTTGTTTTCCACAGCCAACCCGGACAACCGGTATATCAGAATGGAGCATACGGGAAACAGCCTGAATCTGCGGGATGCCTATATTCGCAGCATCACCTTAGGCGGACAACAGGAATGTATCTATACCGATACGGACAGTATCAAGATTGCAAGGTCATTTCGTAAAGCAGGGAGGGAAATTATAAATGCCAGATAAAGAGAAGAAAGTGATTATATTTATTGTGGAAGGTCCCAGCGATGAAGGAGCAGTCGGATCTATTGTGAAGGAGTATTTTTCAAGCAGTGAGGTAAAGTTTCACGTAATTCATGGGGACATCACGGCCCGGGGAAATGTGAACTCTGACACGATTATTAAGAGAATCAATGACTGTATGGAGGATGTTAAAACAAAATACAGATACACGGATGAGGATATCTTAAAAGTCATCCATCTGTCTGACCTGGATGGTGCATTTGTGACTGCGGAAAATGTCATACAAAAAAAGTCAGGTCCCACGGTTTACTATACCGACCACATTGAAACCTCAAATGTAGGTTCTCTGATAAAGCGAAATCAATTGAAATCAGAGTTGTTATATAAGCTCTCCGCTACCGGTAAAATTAACGAAGTGCCTTACCGCATTTATTATATGTCCTGTAATCTGGAGCATGTGTTATTTAATGAACTGAGGGAGTTTAGCAGTGAAGAAAAATGGGAGTACTCGGATACTTTTGCAGAGAGGTTTGAGGGAAAGCCGGAAGAATTCATTGAATTTTTAGGAAAAAATCAGGTGGCGGTAGATGGAACCTATAAAGAAACCTGGGATTTTATACAGGAAGGGGAAAATTCGCTGAATAGGTTTACTAATTTTCAATTGGCATTTCAGGGGTGAATAGCGTAAAAAAGTGATTGACATAAAATTAGTTCGGCGCTATAATTGTTTGTGACCAAACAGTTATAGCGCTAATTTAATGTAAGAAAGGGATCGTAAATGAGAAAAAGAGACGTTGGACGTGAAATACATGCACTTTCCAATCTGCTGGGCCGCAGGATAGAAGCAGAGAAAAAGCAGCAGGGAATGCAGGACGTTACACCCATGCAGACCTGGATTATAGGCTATCTCCAGGAACATAAGGGGCAGGATATCTTCCAGAGGGATATTGAACGCGATTTTACGATTACCCGTTCAACAGTAACCGGAATACTGAAGCTGATGGAGAAGAATGGATTAATATACAGAGTCAGCGTTCCGGAGGATGCAAGATTAAAGAAACTGATACTTACGGAAACGGGAGAAGCAATGTATCAGAAAGTCAGGCAGCATATAGAAGATACGGAACGGATGCTTGTCCAGGGGTTTACGGAGGATGAAGTAGAAGCCTTATTAAACATGATGGACAGGTTAAGAGTAAATCTTGAGACTCTTTAGGCGGCTGCTGTACGATTGCCGTAGGAACTGGCGGACCCGGCCGGTAAGCTGGGATAGATATGAGAAACATGCATCTGCGTGTTTCTTATATTTTCCCTATAATGTTTGGTTACGAACAGTATGTATACGAATTATTCGTGTACAAACAGATAATGTGGAGGTAAAAAAATGATTAAAAAATTAATGAAAAGTATACGGGAGTATAAACGGGATTCCATATTGACTCCTTTTTTCGTATCGCTGGAAGTTGTAATGGAGGTAATTATACCGCTTCTTATGGCAATGCTGATTGATTATGGAATCGATGGTAAGGATTTGGGATACATATGGAGAATGGGGATCTTTCTGGTAGTATCCGCCATGATATCCCTCATATTCGGGGCACTTTCAGGCAAGTATGCAGCCAGCGCCTCGGCAGGATTTGCAAAGAATCTGAGAAAAGATATGTATTATAATGTACAGAACTTTTCATTCTCTAATATTGATAAATTTTCAACGGCAAGTATCGTTACAAGGCTTACCACAGATATAACAAATGTGCAGAACGCTTATCAGATGATTATACGAATGGCGGTGAGAAGCCCGATTATGCTGGTGTTTTCCATGATTATGGCATTTGGCATTAATGTGCAGATGGCCTTTATTTTCTTATGTGCCATACCTATACTGGGGATTGGACTCTGGGTGATTATGACAAAAGCGCACCCCATATTTGAACGGGTATTCCGTACCTATGATAAATTAAATAATGTTGTCCAGGAAAACCTTCACGGAATCCGGGTGGTAAAGTCCTATGTACGGGAAGAACATGAGAACGGAAAGTTTAAGGAGATTTCCGGCAGTATTTATTCTGATTTCTCAAAGGCAGAAAAACTGCTGGCTTTTAATATGCCGCTGATGCAGTTTTGTATGTATGCATGTATGCTGCTGGTTTCCTGGTTTGGTGCAAGGGCAATTGTGGCATCCGGAAATAATCCGGCAGTGGGGATGTCAACTGGACAGTTAATGAGTTTGATTACTTATGCAATGCAGATACTGATGAGTCTGATGATGCTGTCCATGGTATTTGTAATGATCACCATGTCAAGAGCTTCTGCCGAGCGTATTGTAGAAATTCTTACTGAGGAAAGCAGCCTGAAAAATGGGGAACATCCGGTAATGGAAGTGAAAGATGGCTCCGTAGTATTCGCAGATGTAAATTTCAGTTATGCAGATGATCAAAATAAATTGTGCCTGAAGAATGTAAATCTGGAAATTAAATCCGGTGAAACCGTTGGGATTATCGGTGGAACCGGTGCGGCAAAGACCACCCTTGTCCAGTTAATACCAAGGCTGTATGATGTGACTTCCGGCAATCTTCTGGTTGGAGGCAGGGATGTGCGCAGTTATGATATAGAAACCCTCCGGGACCAGGTAGCTATGGTGCTGCAGAAGAATATTCTCTTCTCCGGAACGATTAAGGAGAATCTCCGCTGGGGAAATGAGTCTGCAACGGATGAAGAATTGATACATGCATGTATATTGGCCCAGGCGGATGATTTTGTACAGAGTTTCCCCAATAAATATGATACTTATATAGAACAGGGAGGAAGTAATGTATCGGGAGGCCAGAAGCAGCGCCTCTGTATTGCCAGAGCCCTCCTTAAAAAGCCAAAGATATTAATTCTGGATGATTCAACCAGTGCCGTTGATACCAGGACCGATGCCATGATACGAAAAGCATTTGCAGAAGAAATTCCTGATACAACGAAATTTATTATCGCCCAGCGTATCTCCTCCGTACAGGATGCGGACAAAATCATTGTTATGGACGGCGGGTATATACAGGATGTGGGTACCCACGAAGAACTGCTTGCAGGCAGTAATATTTATAGAGAAGTATATGAATCCCAGGTGAAAGGAGGCGTGGAAGATGAATCAGAACAGTCAAAATAAATCAGAAAAGAAAACAATGGAAAAAGTAAACGGAAAAGTAGTGAAGAGACTCTTGTCCTATATCGGGCAGTATAAACTGCGCTTTACCTTAGTGCTTATCTGTATCCTGATCAGTGCACTGACCAGTGTAGCCAGCTCTTTGTATCTGGAGACGCTGATTGATGATTATATAACACCGCTCTTACTGGAAGCGGCGCCTGTATTTACCCCTCTTCTGAGATCTGTCCTGTTTATGGGCTGCATCTATCTGGCTGGTGTAGTGGCAACGCTGCTCTATAACCGGCTTATGGTTGTAATTGCCCAGGGAATTCTCAAAGATATCAGAGACTCCATGTTTGCAAAAATGCAGACATTGCCCATCCGGTATTTTGATACCCATGCCCATGGAGATATTATGAGTCATTATACAAATGATACCGACACGCTGCGTCAGATGATGGCTCAGAGCATACCGCAGATGTTTTCTTCAATGATCACCATTGTGTCCGTATTTTTTGCAATGCTGTTTACCAGCTGGCAGCTGACCATATTTGTGCTGATTTTTGTATTTATTATGCTGAACGTGACGAAGCTGATCGCGGGAAAGAGCGGCTACTATTTTATTCGCCAGCAGGCAGCGCTGGGGGGGCTGAATGGTTTTATTGAAGAGATGATAAACGGGCAGAAAGTAATTAAAGTATTCTGCCATGAAGAAAAGGCCAAGGAAGAATTTAACCAGAAAAATGAGGAACTTTGTGCTGATGCCACTCAGGCAAATGCTTTTGCCAATATATTAATGCCTGTTATGGGAAATCTGGGAAATCTCCAGTATGTGTTAATTGCTATTTTGGGAGGGACACTGGCGCTGACAGGAATGGCCGGGCTTACCATCGGAACGATTGCTTCCTTCCTGCAGTTGAGCAGAAGCTTTGTAAATCCCCTCAGCCAGATATCCAACCAGTTAAATATGGTCGTTATGGCACTGGCTGGCGCAGAACGTATTTTTAATCTGATGGACGAAGAACCGGAAGTGGATGAAGGGTATGTAACGCTGGTAAATGCAGTCTATGACAAAGCAGGAAACCTGACAGAAGCAAAAGAGCGTACCGGACTATGGGCATGGAAGCATCCTCATGGGGATGGAACACTGACCTATACAGAACTAAAAGGAGAGGTACGGTTCTACGATGTGGATTTCGGATACAATGTAGATAAGATCGTGCTGCATAACATTACGCTGTATGCAGAACCGGGGGAAAAACTGGCATTTGTCGGTTCAACGGGAGCAGGGAAAACAACAATTACCAATCTCATCAACCGTTTTTATGATCTGGCAGACGGTAAGATCCGTTATGACGATATTAATATTAATAAAATTAAAAAAGACGACCTTCGGCGTTCCCTGGGTATTGTATTGCAGGATACCAATCTTTTCACCGGAACCATTATGGAAAATATCAGGTATGGAAAACTGGATGCTACTGAAGAAGAAGTATTTGAAGCGGCACGCCTGGCAAATGCAGACAGTTTTATCCGGAGACTGCCGGATGGATACGATACGGTAATTACCGGAAACGGAGGCAGCCTCTCCCAGGGACAGCGGCAGCTGATAGCAATAGCCAGAGCGGCAGTGGCTGATCCTCCGGTTATGATTCTGGATGAAGCCACTTCTTCCATTGATACCAGAACGGAATCTATTGTTCAAAGGGGAATGGATGGGCTGATGCATGGAAGAACCGTATTTGTAATTGCCCACAGATTATCCACGGTACAGAATTCAGATGTGATCATGGTATTGGAACAGGGGCGGATTATAGAACGGGGAAGCCATGCAAAACTGATCAGTGACAGAGGGAAGTATTACCAGCTCTATACAGGAGCTTTTGAGTTAGAATAAGGGGTTGTTTTGTATAAAAGTATAAGAATATCATAAATGTGTAAAAAATACTCAAAAAATTGCAACGATAAATGCCAATTGCCAGTGCTATAATGTCAAAGACAAGGTGAAAATTCGTATATAAATTGTACGATTTACACAAAACAAACCTTAAGAAGGAGGACATTATGGGCAAGAGAAGAAAGAAACTATTGAGCATGGCATTGGTTGTCGGTATGGTAGTATCCAACCTGTCACCGTATACGAATGTACTGGCGGCAGAACCGGATAATGTGTCCACGGGGAGTGCAGAAACAGCGGAGTTAAATGAAGACCCCGGCGATGCACTGCCCCCTGGGACTGCAAAGGCAATTAAGGGGACAGAGTCAGAAACAGAACCAGAAACAGAACCGGTCAGCCGGGTGGAGACAGAAACAGAAGCAGTAAGGGAATCAACGTCGCAAGCAGAGACAATTGCAGAGACAAACCAGGTGGAAACAGAAAAAGAAACAATGAGTGAAACCGAGACACAGCTGACAGAAGAAACCGAGACTGAAACTGCCAGGGAGACAAAGAATAAAAATGCAGCAGCAGTCAATAATGTGGATGTAAATGGATTGTTTGCAGAATATTATACGACTTCCGGTAGTGGAAAGAATGTGAAACTGGATGCACTCAAGTCAAAAGGTATTGATTATAATATTAATTATGGGGATTTGAATGCCAAGCTGATGCTTACAACGGGAAAAGATGATTATGCCGGCATCCGCTGGAGCGGCAGAATCCGGGTACCGGAAACAGCGGATTACACCTTCTACGGTCTTGCTGACAATGGAATCAGACTGTGGGTGAATGGAGAGCAGCTGTTTAATTACTGGGACGGCGAGTCCTGGGATATATTACAGACAAGTAAAGGAGTAGCATTAGAAGCAGGAAAATTCTATGATATTAAAGTAGAATATTTTGACTACAGCGGAGGCGCACATGCCACTTTATCCTGGAGTAATAACAAAGGATTGAAGGACAAGAGTACCATTCCGTCATCTGCATTTTTCCTCCCCTCTGATTATAATGGAATTTATATTGGAAGCATCGATACTTCCCAAGCGAACCTGAAGGAAGGCGAAGACTTTAAGGGGGATGTAACAGTAAATGGTTTTGGACTGGATCAGGTGGAAAGTTTTGAGATTGTAAAGACTTCCGGTGAATCCCTGAAGACTCCTGTCTACGCAGAAGTAACCTCACAAAAAAATGAAGAAGCAAAAATTGTAATCCCAAATATGGAAACCGGTACATACAAGCTGAAAATCAAACAGAGCAATACTGCCGTGATTTCAAAAGGCCTTATCATTGTAAAACCGGGAACAGAGGAAGTTCCAACAAGAACAGAACGTCCAAGGGCAGACTGGGAAAGAGAGTCCTATGTAAACTTAAACGGAATCTGGGAGTTCGACTTTGACGCAGATGAAGAAGGAAAAAATGCAGGCTGGTATAATCCGGATCAGGAATTTTCAAGATCCATTAACGTACCGTTCTGCTGGGAATCTTCTTTAAGCGGTATCAGTGACCCTGATTATAAAGGTCAGGCATGGTACAAGAAAACAGTTCGTGTAGACAAGTCCTGGGAAGGCAGAAAAATCTTCTTAAAGTTCGGAGCCGTTGACTGGAAATGCAAGCTCTGGGTCAATGGGGAAGAAGTCGGAGAACACATTGGCGGGTACAGCGCATTTGAAATGGATGTCACAGATCATATGAAAGCGGGCGAAGACAATGTTATAACGCTCTGGGTAGAGGATAAAGGAAGCTACGGCGATGACAGCTATCCGGCATTGATTGGTAAACAGGGAAGAAACGCACCTTGCGGATATATCCATACAAGCGGAATCTGGCAGACAGTGGGTATGGAAGCCAGAAGTGCAACCTATCTGGACAATGCCAAAGCAGTTTCGGATATTGAAAATGCTACGGTAACTTATGATCTGGATGTAACCACAGATAAAGACCAGACACTTACAGTGGAATATGATTTTGCAAGCACCGTATATGACATGGAAAATGACGTGGATATCCCTACCGGTTCCGTGGTAGAGGGAAGCCAGGAGATTCAGGTAGAATCAGGTGACAACGAGGTGGAACTTTCCCCGATTGCCATTGCAAACCAGAAACTCTGGAATTACGATGATCCAAATCTTTACCAGGGTACCCTGACCGTTAAGGATATGGATGGAAATGTACTGGATGAACTTTCTACTTACTTTGGACTTCGTAAGGTAGAAGCGAAATATTACAATGAAGACCTGGGTGTAAAATATATTTATCTCAATGATGAACCTGTTTATATGTCAGGACTTCTGGACCAGGGCTTCTGGGAAGAGGGAATCTATACCGCACCATCCGAAGATGCTTTAAAATATGATATTCTGGCAATGAAAGAAGCCGGATTCAATATGATCCGTAAGCATCTGAAAATTGAAGATCCGCTGCAGTATTACTGGTGTGATAAATTAGGAATGATGGTATGGCAGGATATGCCGCATGCAACCGCTATGGTGCCCTCCAAAGAAGGCGGCGAGGCGCTTGGCAGAAAATATTATGAAGAATGCCTGGATGCTGCAATGGAAATGAATTATAACCATCCGTCAATTGTGTCCGTTATGCTGTTCAACGAAACCTGGGGACTGTATGCGGCATATAATGATAACGGCAAGAACCGGAACGTAAAAGCATCTGACGGCAAGAGTACGGCAGAGTGGGTAGAGTACTTATATAATAAGACAAAAGGGGCATATCCGAATATGCTGATTGAGGATATGAGTCCCTGCAACAGTGACCACGTTCAGCCGTCTGACCTGAATACATACCACATGTATCCAAAATCTTATGACGGTACTGTAGGTGATGTGGAGAACAGGGTTAACAATGCATATGTAGGATCAGAAAATAACTATAAGTTCGGCTTTAAGCAGGATGGCGATCCCCTTTTGAACAGTGAGTACGGCGGTGTTGCTGCTTATGACGGCGATTTTGACATCTCCTATTGCTTTAAATTTATGACAGATGTTCAGAGAAGATATGAAAAACAAAGCGGATTTGTATATACAGAGCCATTTGACGTAGAATACGAGCGCAACGGAATATTGACCTATGACAGGCAGAAGAAGATCTTTGGTTATGATGAAATTGCATATGGCGGTGACATGGGAATCCAGGATTTAGTACAGGAGACCTATATCGGAATCGTAGACAGTCCGGTTAAAAATGTAAAACCGGGAGCAAAGATAAAAACAAAGATTATGGCAATGAGCTGGACAAATGATGTACCGGAAAATACCGTTGTAAAATGGCGTTTCGACGGAACAGACATCTATGGAAACAATATCAGCACAGACCTTGCCGGTACACTGGGAATGGAAATTATCCCTTATGAAAAAGCAGAAGCAAGCCTTTCCTTCCATGCGCCTGCCCAGGCTTGTGTTGGAACTTTAACCGTATGGATAGAAGGACCGGATGGAGCAAAAATTGCGAAAAACTTTACCAATATCGTAGTTGCAGATCCGTCAAGCGAGAATAAAGAACTGATTCTGGATAACGAAAATGGTTCCATTACCATGAAAGCAGCTGTTAATGACCGCAGGATGGTTACCACAGAAGGAACCGGAAGCCAGGATTACAGCTATACATTGCCGGAAAACTTTAACCTGGATACGTTAAATGGCCTGAAAATTATTGCTGAGGCATCATCCTTTAAAGGTCAGACAGGAACTGATAAGAACCATTCTTCTTTCAGCTCTGCATACAGCCAGACAGCAGAGGGCAGGGAGCGGGCATCGGATATGACCGTTTATGTAAACGGCGTAGAGGTTGACACGGTTTATCTTCCGGACAACCCAAGGGATATGAGAGGAACACTTTCCCTGAATGCTCCATATAACGGTGCAACCAGTGCAGGTGACTTTGGTTATCTGGTAAATTTAAGTGTATCAAAGGAAAAACTGGCTGAAATTAAAGCCGCTATGGGTGACAGTAAAGTAATGAAAGTTACTTACGCTGTAAAAGAGGATGCAGCAAATCAAAACGGACTTCGTATTTACAACTCCGTATACGGAAGATATGCTGTAAATCCTACCATTATCTTAAATCCAAAAGACATTGAAAAAGCAGATCAGGTAACGGCAGTAAAAAATATTAAGACAGATTCTGATAATTACAGTGTTGAAGGTGTCTTATCCGGCAATTCCAGCCTGAACGTAAGAACGGGCGAGAAAGAAGGATATGTTATCGCTCTTGCAAACGGCGGAAGCAGTATTACCGTTACAAATAAGAAGACAAACCAGGTGATTGGAGATGCAGCAGAATTGGCAGCAGGAAACCATCACGTAAAAGTAACCTTATTTGACGAACAGATTCGCGTATTTGCAGATAACAACCCGGAAGCTGCTATAAATGTATTTGACAGAAGCGGTTTTACCGGAGGAATCACAGTAAATGCATCCGGAACCAATCCGGTAGCAGATCTTGTGGTTTCACCGGAATCCTATGAAGCAGTTAAGTCGGAAATCGATGATACCGTAAAAGATGTTGAAGTAACGGATGATTTCAGCGATGCAGATTATGCAAAAAGATATGAAATCATGGGTGGTGCATGGAGTGGAAACGTCGTAAACGGCGCACTGAATATGAGCGCTTCTGATCAGGGAGATAAAATGATAATGAAGGACATCTCCATGTCAGACGGTATCTACGAAATGGATATCAAAGTAACCAACTCATCAGGAATAAACGGAAATGCAGGATTTTTATTCCGTTCTTCTAACTATAATATTGGACCGGATGGTGCCAATGGATATTATGCAGGTATTGGTGACCGTTATGTACAGCTTGGACGCATGAGCCAGGGATGGAAAGAGCTTGCTAAAGTTACCGTTCCGGAACTGGTTGTAGGAAGTACACATACACTCCGCATTGCAGTATTTGGTTCCCGGATCCAGATCTATGTAGATGATGCCCAGGTTCCATGTGTAGACATTAATGATTCTACGTATCTGGAAGGCGGCGCAGCTGTCAGAGGCTACCGTGTAGCAGCCACATTAGACAACATCCATGTGGCAAGCATCCCGCGTTATAGCAGCACATTTGAAAAAGGCAGTGATGAATGGGAAGCAAACGGAAACTGGAAGACCGTGGACGGAGCTTATACTTCCGCTTCTAAGGGCGCATACTCCCTGATTGACAGCAATAAAATAAAAGATGTTCTGTTTGCAGCAGATGTAAAACCGGGAACAGAGGACTCTGTAACCGCAATGCTGCTGCGTACCGTAAGCGGATCAGCAGGAATCAGAGGCTATCAGCTGGTTGCAGATGCAGAAAATGATAAAGTACAGATTGTAAAATCGGAAAATGGCAGGACTACCGTTCTGGCGGAAACCGGCATGCGCCTTCAGGCAGGCAGGACATACCGTTTAACTGTGGAAATGCAGGGCTCAGTTATCAAGGCTTATAAAAATGACAACAGAGAAGCGCTTATGATAGCAGAAGATTCGGCATTTACCGCAGGTCAGATTGGTATCATGAATGTAAATGGAACTTCGGCCATCGACAACGTTGCAGTCAACAACCAGTTTATTGACGGCGGGTTAATGAAACCGGCAGATCCAAAAGCGCTGGATGAAATCATTGCAGAAGCACAAAAAGCAGATGCGGGCAAATATACCGCAGATTCTTACAGCAGACTCAAAGCAGCTCTGGATGCGGCCCTGGATGCGGATCGTTACGATCAGCAGGAAATTGACGGGGCAGTTACAGCAGTCAGAGAAGCGCTTAACCAGCTGGTATTAAAACCAGTTGATCTTACGGTATTGAACAGTAAAATTGCAGAAGCGAAGAAATTAGACCCAGGCAGATACACGGCAGATTCTTATGCCAAAGTAAAAGCAGCACTGGCAGCAGCGGAAGCAGTGAATAAAAAAGACCAGGCAGCAGTAGATGCAGCAGCAAAAGCATTAGGTGATGCCATTGGACAGCTCAAGATAAAACCTGCAGACTTAAGTGTATTAAACCAGAAGATTGCAGAAGCGAAGAAACTGGATGTGAACAAGTATACCGCCGATTCTTATGCTAAGGTAAAAGCGGCACTGGCAGCAGCAGAAGCAGTTAATAAGAACGACCAGGCAGCAGTAAATGCGGCAGCAAAGAACTTAAGTGATGCAATGGCACAGCTCAAGGTGAAACCGGCCGCTCCGAAGGTACCTAAGAAAAATGCAGTCTATACCGTCAACAGTCTTGTATACAAAGTAACAAAATCTTCATCCAAAAACGGAACCGTAAAAGTAATGAAGGCAAAGAAAAAATCATATACCTCCATCAGTGTTCCAAAGACCGTAAAATTAAATGGTTATACCTTCAAGGTTACGGAGATCTATAAGAATGCATTTAAAAACAATACCAAATTAAAGACAGTTAAGATTGCAGATAATGTAAGCAAAATCGGCTCTTACGCATTTGCAGGATGCAGAAAACTGAAATCCGTTACAATTGGTAAAGGACTGAAAAGCATCGGAAGCAAAGCATTCTATAATGACAAAGTATTAAAGAGTATCGTAATAAAATCAACAAAAGTCAGCAAAGTTTACAGCAAAGCATTCAGCGGAATCCATAAGAACGCTTATATTAATGTGCCAAACAAAAAGGCATCTGATTATAAGAAAACCTTCAAAAAAGGGAATCCGGCAAAGACGGTAAAGATTAAATAATTGAGAAAAGACTGCTCCGGTTTTTACGGCTGGAAGCAGTCTTTTTTTGATTTTTGGCGGATCGTATTCGACTGGCTCCTATTGGATACGAAGCGGTCACTGAGCCGGGAAATGCATCAGGATTTCCCTGCAAATGCCTGCAAATACCCGCAAATACCTGCAAATGCCAGCAAATGCCCGCGTGCCGCCAAAAAGCGGCTAAATCCCATTTATCAGTTTGTATCTTCAAAAGCTTCATGTTATAATCGGAAAAGATAATGAGGATTTGGGGGATGAGTTATGTTTACAGAAAAGAAAAACCGTTTACAATTTACGTATTACAGTAGTTTTTTATTGTTAATTGTGATTCCTATTCTATTTATTATCATAGGGTCGTTTGCCATAGTCAGGACGATGATGCTTCGTTCCGCCACAGAAAAAATTGAACTGGTTCAGGCTAATGTAGAGAAGACCCTGGAAGAAGAGATAGACAATGTCTCCATGCGTCTGTCTCATCTGTGTAATGTAAATAACAGTGATGTATTGGCTTTGGCGGCACAGACAGATGACAGCAATGCATTTAACAAATATAACTTTGAAAAGATTTTACGGGAAACTTTCAATTATATGATGATCCCAAGTGATGATATGCTGGCTTCCGTGTTCTATATGGTCAGCGGGGACAACACTTATATCAAGGATGACCTGGTAATACCCCAGACTGAGATCAAACAGTCAAAGTGGTATCAGCAGGCATTGTCGAACAAGAATAATGTGTGTATAGGCAGTTATTCGTCTAAAGTAACCTATTCTCTAAAGACAAAATATCAGTTTACCATTGCAGCGGGGCTGTCCCCGGACAACAGTCTGGACAGAACGAATAAAATTGAGATGGCAACCTTGTTTATTCAGTCTGAAATCGGAAATATGCTTCGGGAATATAACAAAGAAAGCAGTCTTGGAACCATGTACCTGGTGGACGAAAACAAAGAAGTGCTCCTGAATGTCAGCGATCAGGAAATCCAGCTTCCAAATGATCTGGATCTGAACCAGAGTATATATCGAGAGCGCTTAGGTTTAACGGCATTTACATATCTGGTAAAAGAGATTACCCCAACCGGTTGGAAGCTGGTAAGCGTGGTAGATTCAGAGATTCTGTTGGAGGAATTTAATAAAATTGCTTGTATTATTATAGTGATTACCGTAATACTCTTCATTTTATTTTACCTGTTTTCCAGCATCTTCTTAAAGCGTATTATACATCCGGTCAATGAGGTCATTGAAGGGCTGAAGCAGGTAGAAGGAGGAAGCCTTGACATTCATATTCCAATCAGCGGACAGTCAGAAATCAGAACCATGATCCATTCTTTCAACCGCATGGTGCGCAGGTTGAAAGTACTGATTCATGACAATGAGCAGCAGCAGCAAATGAAACACGAAGCCGAGATACGGGCACTGCAGTCACAGATTAACCCGCACTTTTTGGTAAATACACTGAGTTCGATCCGCTTTATGGCTCAGGTATCAAAGTTCGATGGGATTAAAAATATGGCGGAAGCATTAATTCGCATTCTGTCCTGTTCTTTTCGCAGAAACGGAAGTTTTTACAGCCTGAAGGAAGAGCTGGAGGTGCTCAGCAGCTATATTTTCTTGATGAAAGTGCGTTATTCAGATGGATTTGAATATACAGCAGATGTAGGGGAGGCGTGTATGGAGGACCGGGTACCCCGGCTTATTCTGCAGCCGATTATAGAAAACTGTATCGTCCATGGATTTAGTGAAATGGAGGATATCGGGGAAATACAGCTGCGGGCTTATCATGAAGAAGACAAGCTTTGCATTGTCATTGAAGATAATGGAAAGGGTATGACAGAAGCTCAGATTCGTGAGATACTAAAACCAAAAGAAGATAAGGAGGACAATTACAGCATTGGAATATCCAATGTATACAGCAGGCTGAAGCTGAATTTTGGAGAGACGTGTGAGATGAAAATTGTGAGTGAACCTGGAAAATACACCAGAACAACTATTGAGATACCGCGTAAAAGTATGGGATAGCTCATGAATCAGAGAGGATGATGAAGATGTACAGAGTTATGTTTGTAGATGATGATATGATTGTAAGGACAACACTGCATACGATCGTGGATTGGGAAAAGTTTGGGTTTGAAATTGTGGGTGATGCCAAAAATGGACAGCAGGCATTGGAAAAGTTAAAGGATACCTGCGTAGACCTGTTAATTACCGATATGAAAATGCCAATCATGGATGGTATTACATTGATTAAGCAGGTAAACCGGATGGAACAGGTACCAGTAATTCTCGCGCTTAGCGGTTACGATGATTTTCTGCTGGTGCGGGAGGCGTTCCGGCTGGGGGCACAGGATTATCTGCTTAAATCAGATATCAATGAGATTATGCTGAGCAGCCATCTGGAACGCATCGCAGATCATCTGCAAAAGGCGAAGGGGAGCAGTCCGGTGGGGAAAACAACGGTAAAACCAGTGGGAGAAAGCCAGATTCTGCAGGATATGGCTCTTGGAAGGACGGAGTTAAAAGAATCTTTTTTTGCAGATTATTATTATATTGTCCGTTTTGAAATTCTGGATTTCAAACAGCAGGTATTGCGATTTGGCAATGACCTGGAGGATGCATTGATAAAACCGATGCTGGAAATTGCAAATCAGATACCCATGGTTGCTTCCAAATGTACGATCTGCTCCCTGTCCCCTTCTTCTTATCTCTTGTATTATCGTGCGAAGGATGCCGATGAAAATAGAAAGAACCGGGTGCAGTCGGTAAGCAGACAGATACTGAATAACTGGAAGAATTATATGAATCTCCCGGCAATTGCAGGAATCAGCCAGATTGGTTCAGGTGCATCCGGGTTCCTGGAATGCTTACAAACGGCTGGAGTTCTGCTCACATTTCAAAGTGTTTTCGAAAAAACGGATGTATTTACCACGGATATCCAGCAAAAGGTCAATTTACAGGAAGCTATCCAGGCGGGAATCCGTTACCAGGACTTAAAAGACAGCCTGAAATCCCTGGATAATGCGGCATTTGAACAGAGCTGTCAGAGAATTTTCACTAACTTTTACCAAATGGGATTTGAGCAGGCAAAAATAGAAAGCATCTACATGATCTACCAGGTGTCGGTGTCTCTGCGGGAGAATAACGATGATATTCTGAAGGTATTTCCCCAAGAAGTGGATTACTACGAAAAAATACAAAGGATAACCAGTTTAAAGGAAATGGAGATCTGGATGACCAATTACCTTCGCTGGATTATGGATTACCTGGAACATAACTATGACAGAAGGCAGAACGATGTAATACAAAAAGCAAAGCGCTTTATCTGGGATAACTATGCCAATCCGGAACTTTCCCTGGGTAATGTGGCGGATTTTGTAGGATTAAATGAAAAATACTTCAGCACCCGGTTTACGAAAGAGACAGGAACTACATTCAGCAGTTACCTGATGGAATTCCGTATCTCTAAAGCAAAAGACCTGATTCGAAAGACGGATATGAAAATTTATGAGGTCAGCCAGAGCGTAGGATATAACAGTGTGGAACACTTTAACAGGATATTTAAAAAGCTTTGCCAGATGAGCCCGGTTCATTATAAAAAGGGCGGGAGCAGAGTATAAAATAAACATGCTCTAATACTACAGGCAACAGTTTATAAGTGTCCTGTCATTGTCTATCGCATTCTCTTTCCGAACACCCCCCAGCTACAAAGCGTTCCCTTCATAAAAAAACACAAATTTAAGCTAAAACTGTACGCCGTAGTACAAAGACATCTGGATTGAAAACCTTTGTTTTCAAACAGATGTCTTTTTTGCAAGTGTGGGCTGCATTCTCATACCTGACTTTAGATCAATAAAAACAACCAGGGTACAAGGAAATAAATCAAGTTCAATGATAAAATGAGACCAACCAGGTGGGAAGGAGTGGAATAATATGGTAAAAATGAAAAGTTTTAAAGCGTATATCCTGGCAGCGGCAGTGGTTTTAATCGTTGCAGCAGGTATTCTTTTTGCATGTTTTACGGGAAAAAATAAAAAAGTTGTGGCTGCAGTGAATGACATTCCCATCTATCAGGAAGAAATCATATTTGCAGCATCCGAACTGCGGTTGTCAATCCGCAATGAATGGATGAATACATATAACCTGGATTCGGAAGGGTTTTCCTGGGAAAAAAGTTATGACGGAGGGGAAAGTGCTTTAGCTTGCGTAACGGACAGGGCTGTCCGGATAATTGCAGGAGATAAGCTTCTTCAGAAAATTGCCCTGGATAAGGGATTGATGGAAGCCATCGATTACCCATCCATTCAAAAGCAGATGGAAAGTGAGAACGCACAGCGGCAGGAGAAAAAGAGCAAAAACGAGGTGTTTTACGGGATTACGAGTTTCCCTGAGAGCCAGTATTATGATTATCTGAACCAGAACCTGAGACTTCAGGTGATCCGGAAATTAAGTGAGGACGAGCTGCTTGTATTATCGGATGAAGAGATGCAGAAGATCTACAATGAGAACATGGAATATTTTCAAAATGAAGATTTTGAAACGGTGAAGATGAGTGTAAAAGACTTAGGCTTAAAGGAAAAATTTGACCAATATATGGAAGATATGCTTGCGAAAGCAGACATTCAAATAAACAAACCGGAGGTGATGGAGCAGGCAGTTAAGAAGGCAGTGATGTAGCTGAAAAAATAGAAACAGGCTATATCAAAGAAAAAAGGAGGAAAAGATTGATGAGATTGAAAAAGCAATGGACAGCCAGGGCAATGAGCGTTCTTCTGGCAGGCGCAATGACAGTTTCCGGAATTCCGGCTACGGCACAGGCAGCAGAGCAGGAGACAGTTACAGAGTCAGTTACGAATACAGTTACAGCGGTACAGCACGGGTACCAGGCAGTGATAAATGAATATGTACCTGTGACAGACGGAACCATCTATTATGTGGACAGTGAAACGGGAAGCGACGAAAACGATGGAACAACAGCAGATAGGGCATTTAAGACTCTGGAAAAAGTAAATGCAGTAAACCTCCAGCCAGGGGATTCCATCCTGCTGAAAAAGGGAAGTATCTTCGATAACCAGCGTCTGTATCCAAAGGGAAAAGGAACAGAGGAAAGACCTATTCTGATCAGCAGCTACGGTGAAGGTAATATGCCGGTGATCAATGCAGGCGGTTTTCGAAAGACAGGGGCTGCCAATCCAGACGGAACACCCGGATATGCAGGGTATAAAGAAGCAATTTTGATTGAAAACATGGAATATACTACGGTTACCGGTATTGAGGTAACCAATGACGATGATTTCACGGTGAACTGGCAATCCGGTGCATCCAACAAGGATGATGAACTGCCAAGAAGGCTGGGAATCCATGTAACGGTGGATGAACGGGCAGTAGAAACTTATAAAGGGCTGGATGAGCGTTCGTATAAGGGCATTGTGATTGACGGCTGCTATGTTCATGATGTAGATGGAAATGAAAACAGAGGTGTGAATAAAGTCGACGGTGGCATTGGGATTGAGGTTATTTTTAGTTCCAAAGCGGGCGTTTATCCTTATTTTGACGGTGTTACCATTCAGAATAACCAGATTGAGAAATGTGACCGTACCGGAATCAAAGGAATCCGTATTTCGGATTTAGACAATTTCCGACACAATGATCCCAGTAAAAGCGATTATGATCCCAATAATGACGCGGACAATAATGGGGCAAATGACGGGTCCCGCAGTAATAATATCCGTTACAAAGATCAGGCACAGAGAAACTATAAGGTTCTGAATAATGATGTATCCGATATTGGAGGAGACGGAATTCTGGTATGTGAGACAAAGGGAGCAGTTGTAGAAAATAACTTACTCCACAATCATACCATGCGTGCCACTCCGGGAGCCAATGCGGGAATATGGTCCTGGAATGCATTTGACACCATGTTCCGATATAACGAAAGTTATGGCGGACCTTCTTATAATCAGGATGGATGTTCTTACGACAGTGATTATTACAGTGCAGGGACAATTTTTGAATATAACTACAGTCATGATACTCCAATGGGATTTATGCTGTTAATGGGTGGTAACGATACAGATGTTATCCGCTATAATTTAAGTCAGAATGATGGTATGGTAATGAGGCACATTGCAGCTGGAAGCAGTACGCCAAGTTATATCTACAACAATGTATTTTATTATAATGGAGATAACTGGAAGTGGTCTTTGGGATCTCCTAATTCCGTAGCATCAAACTGGAATTTTTACAATAACATTTTCTACAACACCAGTACCAAGAGTAACGGGGAATGGGGAAATGTGGACTGGTCAAAGGCAGGCACTGCCAATAACCTGGTCTATAATGCAACCGGAACATATTCGGAAAAAGAGATTGCAGGTGCAATCCACGGAGATCCGGAGTTTGTTAAACCCGGAGGCGGTGCAGACAGGGCAGATGGAAATAAGGATAATATCTGGTCCTCGCTGGAAGCTTATCAGATTAAGAACAGTTCTATAGCGATTGGAGCAGGTACCTATGTAAATGTGGTGCCCCAGACCAAACAGTCTAATGCAGGACAGTGGGATTATACATCTGACCGTAATGCAACACAGGATTTCTACGGCAATCCGCTGTATAACGGAGTACCGGACATTGGTATCCACGAAACTGCAGATACCGGAACCCGTGATTTCACAATAGAAAAAAATGCTGTTTACCGTGTTATGAACACAGATCAAATGTCTTATCTGGAAATAAGCGGAAACGAACTGGCATTGAATAAAGAGGAAGACAATAATCAGGGATTCACATTTGTGGGAACAAAAGACGGAGTAAAGATCCGCATATGGGATTCCGAAGCAAACAGTTATCAGTATCTCGCTATTGTAAATGATACATTTGCTTTATCCGAGACCGATCAGACCGTATGGCAGACAGAAGATCTTCACAATGGACTGTTCCGTCTTCATGATGGAAATCAATACCTGAGTCTTGCAGACGGAAAAGTCACAGTAGAAGCACCGGCAGATACAGCGGCACAGCAGTGGTATCTGAAACTGGCAGAGCATTCTTTTTCTTTTAACAGCGGCGGCGGGGAGATTGAAGGATATTCCCCTGATCAGGCATTTGATGCAGAAAAAGGGAAGTCCGGTTATTATGGTGAAGTGAAACAGATCAGCGGTACGGCAGCAGGAGCAGATGAAGTTTATAACACCGCTCTTACCGGTGCAGAATTTGGCTATAAGATCTATGCCAAACAGGGCGAATACAACGTGAAGCTGAATTTTGCCGAGTTAGAAGGCGTAAAAAACAGAACGTTTGATATTCTGGTAAATGGTGAGCAATACGATGTCTATACAATCACGGATACCGCCTCTGTAAAAGAAATAGGTTCGGTATATCCGGTGGACGGAATCATTGATATTCGTCTGGCAGCCGCATACAATGGAGACGGAATAGAAACAGACGCTATCTTAAACGGTATTTCACTGGAAAGAAATGCAATGTCTGATGTCAATATGCGACTGAACTGCGGTGGAGATGCTTCTGATGGTTTATATGCAGATGCCCGGTTCCCCGCAGGCGGCAGCGGATATTATGGAGAAAATACAGAGACAGAGGCAGGCAACAGACTGCCTGATCCTGATGCAGGAATGGGAACCGTTTTAAAATCTGCAAGATCAGGACAGGATTTTGGATACAAATTTAAAGCCCAGCCTGGAAATTACAGAGTAAAATTGTACTTTAATGAAGTAAATGATGAAGAGCATATCTTCAGCATTGCCTTAAACGGAAAAACTATTAAGGAAAACTATAGCATTAAAAAAGAGGCAGGCGGAAAAGAAAAAGCAGTGGACATTACGGCTTATACGGAGTCTCAAAATGGTTTGATTGATATTCACTTTACTGCAGCAGAGGGATCTTTGGCCATGGTGAATGCTATTGTAGTAGAGCCGTATGCAGGTATCGAAGGTGACAATCTGGCAGTTGGCAAAACAGTGAGCGCCAGCTCCGAAAAGGGCAGCAATACGGCAGACAAGGCTATTGATAATAATCAGTCCACACGCTGGTCGGCAGAGGACAGCGGAGACCAGTGGTATCAGGTGGATCTAGGAAAGAACTACATGATTAACAATGTGGCGGCAGACTGGACCCCGGGTGCTTATGCCACCAAATACCGTGTGGAGATCTCCGAGAATGGTGTGGATTTCACTACGGCGGCATCTGTAAATGCTGCATTGCCGGGATTAAATGTAACTACCCTGGATTCAGAAGTGGCACGTTACATACGGATTACAGGAGAAGAAAAAAATGCTTCCTGGGGAATATCCATGACAGAGCTTGGTGTGTATGGAACAGAAGTACGTGGAAATGCCCGGGTGAATGTTGCGACAAACCATGCAGACGGCACAGAAAATAATTATGATCTGATTATCGGTGCCCAAAATATCTACAAACGTTATAAAACAATGACGGTTAAGATGAGTTATGACAGCCATCTTGCAGAATTTGTGGAAGCAAAGACAGATTTAAACACCGGAGCACTGGTCAATGTCTCCACGTCGCAGCCGGATCTTTCTAACCCGGACAATGCGGTGGTAACATCTGTCTTCAGTATCAAAAAAGCAGATGGATTTATGGAAACGGCAGAAATTTTATCCGCCAGATTTAAGGCTTTAAGTCAGGAGAAAACGCCAATCTATACGGAAATTGCCCTGACCAATGCGGCAGGACACGTAACAACCCTTCCGGTAAAAAAAGTATTTATTCCGGATGAAGTAAGCAAGGAGCAGTTAGCGGCATTTATTGCAGAGGCAGTTGTGCTTCATGATGAAGCTGAAGTAGGCGATATGCGCGGACAGTATCCAAAGGAAGCGAAAGATGCATTCCATGAGGCCATTCGGTCAGCGCAGGAAACAGCCGGGAATCCGGATGCTGCAGCGGACAGCTATAAAGAATCTTATCTTGCGCTTGAAGAAGCGGTGACAGTATTTAAGAACAGCGTAGTTGTTGCAAAATATACCAACTACCACAGAGATTATAACATAGATACAGAAGCCAATTATTCCGGCGGAACTGCAGCGGTTGAGAACCAGGCACTGAAGCTGAGTCTGTCAGGAGGCGGAAAAGTCCATGTAGTAGACCAGGATTCCACCCCATTAAAAGAAGGCACTTATTACACCAGATTCTCCGTAAATAATTTATCAGACCAGACAAGGTTTGTAATTAAGCTTACAACCGGGAACGAGATAGTAGTGGGAATTGACGGAAACAGTAACTGGTTCTGGGAAGACGGCAAAACCTATGGATACTTTAAAGGCTTTGGTGTAAGCGTTAATACAGAATATGAATTACAGGTGAATCTGGTGATGACCGGAGCGAATACCTGTACATTAGAACCAGTTGTGAATGGAGTCTCCCTTGGAAAATCCGGAAATATTTATCATGACGGCGCAGCAGGCAAGGCAGGATTCTCTACCAGAAATGTTGCAAGAACCTTTACCGTCAAGGAGTTCTATTTCACAAATGCACCAAAACACGTGATCAATGTAACGGCTTCGGGAAAAGGAAGCGTCAGCCAGACCGGCGCAGTAACTGCGTTTGAAGAAGCGGACAAGACGTTATTCTTTACTCCGGAAGAAGGGGAGCGTATTACGAAGGTTCTGGCAGACGGTGTGGATGTAACAGACAAAGTACAGGACAACAGTTATACTTTTGCGTATATTCGTAATGACCATACTCTGGAGGTCACATTTTCAGGTGACGGAGGCAGCGGTGAAGAGACAGAAAAGGTTACCTACCATCAGGACTACAGCGTAGACGATAGGGCTGACTATGCGGGAAATCTGATGGAGAGCAGTGTAGTAGAAGAAGATGGCGTAAAGATTAAGCTGAACAAGGGCAGTGACAATAATTTTCCAATGGCAATTGATACAAATGCTCCGGAAATTACAGAAGGAACTTTCTATACCAGGTTTGCCATTGATAATCTGAGTGACCAGAGCCTGTTTGATATCAAGACAGGGGACGGCGGATTTATCCGCATTGGATACGAAGTAGATCCCCAGGCGGCAACACCGAGGGCGGCATGGTTCTATGATAAGTCCGGCAATAATCCGGGATGGGGAGATTTTAACCAGACAACCCCGCTTACAGCAAACGAAGAGCATACGTTAAAAGTTACGTTTACGAAAAATGGAACAACAAATTATGACATTACACTTTGGGTGGACGGCGAAAATCTTGGAACAAAAACGTTAGCTTATGCACAGACACCCGGAAAGTTTGGATTTGGTGCCAGAAGAACAGGTAAGACTTATACAGTCAAAGAGGTATATTACACTACAGAAGAGGAGTATAAGATTGATGTAACAGCAGGGGATCACGGTGCGGCAAGCCAGGAAGGTGATGTAACTGTATTCGGACTGAGCAGCAAGACCATTTTCTTTACACCGGATGACGGATATGAGGTGGACAAAGTACTGGTAGACAACGTAGAGACAGAAGTAACCGATGCTCAATATACCTTTACGGATATTACAGGAAACCATACCCTTGCAGTATCCTTTAAAGAGACAGAGGCTCCCGCCGTTGATAAATCAGCTTTACAGAATCTGTATGATGAAAACACCGGTAAAAAAGCAGAAGATTATACTGAAGAGAGCTGGGCAGCTTTTGATACGGCAATGAAAGCAGCGAAAGCAGTATTAGACAGCGGGACAGCAGACCAGGCGGCAGTGGATGCAGCGAAGGAAGCGCTGGAAACGGCAGCTGGAGGCTTACAAGCAGCAGAACCTCAGCCGGTAGATAAAACAGAATTGCAGGGATTGTATGATAACAATACCGGTAAAAAGGCTGAAGATTATACCCTGGAGAGCTGGAATACTTTTGATGGGGCAATGAAAGCAGCCAAAGAGGTACTGGACAGTGAATCTGCGGACCAGGATGCAGTAGATGCAGCAAAAGCGGCACTGGAAGAGGCAATTAAAGGTCTGGTTCCGGCTGAAATTCCGGATCCGGCAGATAAAGCTGAATTACAGGCACTTTATGACCAGAATGCAGATAAGGCAGCAAAAGATTACACAGAAGAAAGCTTTGCCGTATTTGATCAGGCTATGAAAGCGGCAAAAGGGGTACTGGACAGCGAAACAGCCACACAGGACGATGTGAATCAGGCGCTGCAGGTATTAAGAGATGCCATTGCTCAGCTGAAAGATGCAGGAACAGAGGAAGATATCAAAGGGGCGCTTCGGCTGCTTTATGAGGCAAATACCACTAGAGAAGAAGCAAAGTATACGCCGGATTCCTGGAAAGTATTTGCAGATGCCATGGAAGAAGCAAAACGAGTGCTGGATGATCCGGATGCAGTGCAGGAACAGGCAGATGCAGCAAAAGATGCATTACAGAACGCAATTAATGGTTTGGCAGATGCAGATCCAGTTCCGGAAGTCAATAAAACAGCACTGAAGAATCTGTATGATGCAAATTCCGGAAAAGACCAGTCGAAATATACGCAGGATAGCTGGAGTGCATTTGTAAATGCAATGAATCAGGCTGAGACGGTATTAAATGACAGTGAAGCAACACAAGAACAGGTTAATGCAGTTCATGCAGCATTAGAAAAAGCAGCGGCAGGACTTACTGAAATTCCGGTACCAGTTATAAAAGTAACGGGAGTAAGCCTGGATAAGCCGGCAGTGACCTTTACAAAAGCAGGAGAAACTGCACAGTTAAGGGCTCAGGTTGCTCCGGCAGATGCGGCAAATAAAAATGTCACCTGGAAATCTACCAATACAAAGTCGGTAACCGTAGACCAAAACGGACTGGTAAAGGCAGCGGCGAGCGGTTCCGCGGAGATTATTGTTACTACGGAAGACGGCGGAAAAACAGCCGTTTGTAAAGTAACGGTAAGCATTCCAGATCCGGTTGTAAAAGTAACCGGCGTGAGACTGGCACAAAAGAGTGCAGTTTTATCAGCGAAAGGGGCTTCTGTAAAACTAAGTGCAGCTGTATTGCCGAAAAATGCATCAAATAAAACAGTGACCTGGAAATCTAAAAATAAAAAAGTTGCGGTGGTTGATGCAAAGGGAAAAGTAACTGCAGTTGGAAACGGAACCACAAAGATCACCGTTACCACAAAAGATGGTAAAAAGACTGCAGAATGCACAATCGAGGTACAGATTGTGAAGAAACCGGTAAAAGTAACAGGAACAAAGGTAAATAAGACTACCAGGACCACCTTAACCGTATCCTGGAATAAAGTAAAAGGCGCTGATTCTTATAAAGTATATGTTTATAAGTCAAATAAGAAATGGAAAGACTTTGCGGCTACAAAAAAGACAAGCATTACATTAAAAGGTTTACCGGCAGGAACAAAGTACACGGTGAAAGTCGCAGCGGTGAATAAAGGCGGACGGGGAGCTTACTCTTCCGGCGCTTCTGCAGCAACAAGACCGGCAGCAGCCAGATTAAACCTTGCGAAGAAGAATGGTTCAGGCAGTGTAAAGCTTTCTTATAGTAAAGTCAGTGGAGCCAGATACGACATTTACATGAAGACCGGTAAAGGAAGTTACCGGAAAGTAACCACAGCCACGAAGACAAATGCAGTGGTAAAGGGGCTGAAAAAAGGAAAAACCTATCGTTTTAAAGTACGTACTTATATCAGAACCAATGGAAAGAACTACTACGGCAGTTATTCCAATGTATTAAAGTATAAGGCGAAATAAAGGGAATCAAGGTATTATTACCTGTCGGCATCTGAAAATATATCAAGAAATCAAACGTTTGTGCATAGTCCCCACCGGATGCACATGGTAGAATACATTTACAAAGTGAAAGGGAGGAAACAAATAATGAAGAAAAAAGTAATTAGTGCAATTCTTTGTGTATCAATGGTTGCAGGTATCTTAGCAGGATGCGGCGGCTCAACAGGAAGCAGTACAACGGAGGCCGGGAAAACAGAAGGAACGCAGGCAGCCGCAACACAGGCAGGTACAACCGAAGCCGGCACAGACGAAGCTAAGGGGGAAACAGCTGCAGCAGATGACACAGAGAAAGCAGATGCAAATACAGAACTGAGCGGAACATTGGTGGTTGCCCTTTGGGATAATGTTTCCATGCAGTTATTTGAGGATCTGGATCTGGCCGGAAAATTTCAGGAAGTGTATCCGGATGCCAATATTGAATTTGAGAAACTGAAAGATGATTCTGAGTACTGGAACGCAATGAAAATGCGTGCATCCGCCAATCAGCTTCCGGACATTATGTTTAATAAGACCTTTACCCTGTCAAGATTTAAAGATTATTTAGTTGACCTGTCTGATACAGAGGCTAATAAAAATAACAATATTGCAGAGGGTTATGCAGTTGATGGAAAAGTATTAGGTCTTCCGGAAAAAATGACAGCAGAATATGTGTATTACTGGAAAGATATGTTCAAAGAAGCAGGCGTAGAAGTGCCCTCAACCTGGTCAGAGCTGGAAGAAGTTTCTAAGAAGCTGCAGGAACATTTCGGAGCAGATAACGGTGACTTTATGGCTATTGCAATGGGCGGCAAAGATGAATGGCCAACCTATCCATTTACCGAGTTCATGCCGGCACTGGAAAGCGGAAACGGACAGAACTGGAATACAATGGCAACTCAGGACGAGCCATTTTCGGAAGGAACGGATTTCTATAAGGCATATACAAAGATTAACAGCTTATTCACCTCCGGCGTATTTGGAAAAGATCCGGTAGGTATCGGTAATGATCAGGCTACTGCATTATTTGCACAGAAGCAGGCAGCGATGGTTGCATCCGGCGGATGGGCACTTACCAGTATCTCAGAAGGTGCTGACAGCACAGATGAACTGGGAACCTTCTACCTGCCAACCAGGGAAAAAGCAGAAGATCCATTCAGAGCAATTACACAGGGTGATAACTTTATGTCTATTACCACACATGCAAAGAATCCGGAGTTGGCAAAAGCTTTTGTAGAATTCTACTTTAGTGATGCATGGTACCCGGAATACATCAAATCCCAGGCGGATGATAATACCATGAAGACGGTTCAGAAAGACAAAGACCCGATACTTGCACAGGCTGATGAGTTACAGCCGGACAAAGAACTTGTTATGTATGACGGCGGCGGTGATGACTTTACTGCACTGGTAGCAGAGACAACCTTTGATTATAAAAAATTAGGGGCTGAAATGCTGGTAAATGGATTTGATCTTCCGTCAGCACTAAATGACCTGAATACAAAATGGAAAGCAGCGAGAGAAAAATTAAGTATTAAATAAATAGGATAAGGGCTGCCTCAGCACAACTGTTGCAACAGTCTGTAATGGGGCAGCATTTTTTATGCAGGTAAGGGCGTATTTGAAAAATGCAGAACAATTTTCAATCGCCATCCAGAGGAGAAATGGAGGGATCTCATGAATAGTTTAACGAAAAAAAGGAATCGATTTATCATTCTGAGTCTGTTAGTTCCGGTTGTATTACTGGTGGCATTCGTTGTATTTCCGGCAGTGGATTTATTTCGAATGAGCTTTACGAATTGGGACGGGTACTCAGCAAACAGCAATTTTATTGGAATTGACAACTACATATCCATGTTTAAAAATAAAGATCTGTGGCTGTCCCTTCGCAATAATGGTATCTACTTTGCAGTCCATCTGTTAATGATTCCGGTGGAAATGGCAATAGCGGTCATCTTAACCTCTAAATTAAGAGCGGCAAAGGCCTATAAGACAATCGTATTTCTGCCCTATATCATCAATGGTGTAGCAATCGCATATGCATTTTCTTACTTCTTTTCACCGGTAAATGGTGCATTTGATTCTATATTAGAAGCATTGCATCTGGGCGGACTGAGCAGAAACTGGTTATCCGATCCGAAGATCGTAAACTTTGTTCTGGCATTTGTATCTTTATGGAAATTCAGCGGTTACCATATTGTATTATTTATAGCCGCATTACAGTCCGTACCCAAAGATATTGTTGAGGCAGCAAATGTAGATGGTGCAAATGCATTCCAGATATTCCGTTACATTCAGGTTCCGTCCATTTCCCTGGTACTGGATTTTATCTTATTTGACAATATCAGAGGTGCATTACAGGTATTTGATATCCCGTTTGTTATGACCCAGGGAGGTCCGGGATATGCTTCTTCCACATTTACACTTTATACCATTAAGACGGCATTTACCTTTAACAACTTTGGTCTGGCTTCTACTATGGCAGTTGCAATTATGATCCTCATTGTGATTATCTATGTAGTACAAAACAGAGTGCTTCACATTGGGAAACCAAAGCCGCAGAAGGTATTAAAAATCAGAAGAAAGGGAGGGAAATAATATGAAGTCAGGTAAATCTAAGAGAATTATGACCCAGTGCGCAAAGCAGCTGATTTGTATCGCCATGGTTATCATTGTAGTACTTCCTATTATACTGACTCTGTTTGCAGCCTTGAAGACAAGGGGAGACATGATTAAGACATCCCCTCTGCTCCTGCCGGCACTGGATAAAATTACCTTTGAAAACTTTGAAAGGGTATTGGGAGATAAATATTTATTAGTAGGGTTTAGGAATACGTTTTTAATTGCATTTATCAGTATTATTTTCAATATCATGCTGGGATCGGTAACCGCATTTATTCTGGAACGTTTTGAATTTCGTTTTAAGAAAGTTGTATTTGCACTTTTTTTCCTTGGAATGCTGATTCCTACCTTTGTTACCGAAATTGCAAGGTTTAAGATAATACAGGGAATCGGGGCTTATAATACCCTGGGTGCGCCAATCATTATTTATGTGGCATCGGATCTGATGCAGCTTTACATTTACCGGCAGTTTATATCCAAGATATCCGTATCGCTGGATGAGAGCGCTTTGCTGGACGGATGCGGTTATTTCGGGCTGTTTGGCAGAATAATCTTTCCGCTGCTGGCACCTGCAACCGCAACTGTGGTAATTATTAAAGCAATTACAATTATTAATGACATGTACATTCCATACTTATATATGCCAAAGAATTCTCTGCGGACACTTACTACATTCCTGATGAACTTTGCCAATGCCCAGCAGGGATCGTGGCAGAGACTGGCAGCAGGTATTATTATCGTAATGATACCTACGGTTATTATCTACATTTTCTTCCAGAAATACATTTTGGAAGGGGTTTCAGCAGGAGCTGTTAAGGAATAGGTTAAACACCCCTTTGGCCTTTGTAAAATACCCGGATATCATTGTAGGAGTTCAAATTCCATGCTATAATAGGGATTATGAATTATGGTCATAAATGGCATCAGGAGTAATAACAGACAGAGGGGATTTGTATGGAGAAAGATGATAAAAAAGCATTGAGCATGCAGAGTTTCGTATTTGACTCGTTATTAAATAATATGAATGCTGTGTTGTATGTAAGTGACATAGAAACGGACGAGATTATATTTATGAGTAAAAACATGCAGGAGATCTTTGGGGTGGAAAATCCGGAAGGAAAGATTTGCTGGCAGATTTTACAGCGGGGAATGAACCACCGGTGTCCTTTTTGCCCGATTGCACGTTTACTGGAACAGGACAGCGAAACGCCTTTCTTCGTCTGGGAAGAAGAGAATACGGCTACGGGACGTATATACGAAAATTATGACAGTCTGATCAGATGGGCGGACGGCAGGCTGGTTCATTTACAGCATTCCGTTGATATTACGGAATTCAAGCGCATTACGGAAATTGCAAGTAAGGATGAGTTAACCGGGATGTTTAACCGGCGTGCAGGGAAATTAATGCTGCAGGAAGCTTTAAAAAAACTGCAGGGAACGGAAAGAACCCTGTGCGTATGCCTTTATGATCTCAACGGATTAAAACAGATCAATGATGTATATGGGCATTATGAGGGAGATAAAAGCATCTCCTATATAGCGCAGGCTGCACTGGATAATTTAACAGCGGATGATATGGCATTCCGGCTCAGCGGAGATGAATTTGTAATTATTTTCATGGATATCTGCCTGGAGGAGGCAGATGGCAGGGTACATTCCATTCAGAAAGATCTGAAGCAGATTGTGAAGGAAAAGGCAGTTTCACATGAAGTATCCTTCTGTTATGGGATTGTGGAAATAACAGGAAAGGATGAATTTTCTGTATCCAAAGTCATATCCCTGGCGGATGAGGAAATGTATCGTCAAAAAAAGGTGTATCACATCAAAAAAGCAGAAGAGAGATTAAGCGGAAGTCTTTCTGAATATCAGGCTGCAGTAGAGGATTTTGATTATGATAAAGAGCACCTGTATGATGCTCTGATGGAGAGCACAGATGACTACATATACGTAGGCAACATGAAGACCGGTACTTTTCGGTATTCTCCTGCCATGGTAGAAGAATTCGGGCTTCCGGGGCAGGTTATCCCTAATGCGGCAGCCGTCTGGGGGAGTCTTATTCATCCGGATGATAAAAAATGTTTTCTGGAAGCTAATCAGGAAATTGCCGATGGAAGGGTAAATTCTCACAATGTAAAATACCGGGCACAAAAACCCAGTGGGGAATGGATCTGGTTAAGATGCAGAGGTTACCTGATCCGCGATAAATATGATATTCCGGAACTGTTTGCAGGATTTATATCAAAAGTGAAAGATCCTTCTCTGGATTGAATATAGCGATAAAGCATGGATGCCATATTATTCTGGCAGAGGATATCAATGCTTTATCGCTTCTGTTATTGAATGGGAATTTCACAGGACATAAAACAGGACGGTCTGACATATGCTGTGAGTAAGAGATGTACAGGCAGGAGATACGGATGAAGGTACTCGTCTTTCTTTCTACTTTTATGATTCCCTTTGTTATATTTTATATTGTGGGATACGGACTGCTAATGAAGAAAAATGTCTATGAAACATTTATAAAAGGTGCGGTGGATGGATTTCACACCGTAATCCAGATCATGCCTACGCTGATCGGGCTTATGGTTGCAGTTGGGATACTGCGTGCTTCCGGATTCCTGGATATGCTGTCCGGTGTGCTGGGAGGGCTGCTGCAAAATGTGGGTTTCCCGCCTCAGCTGATGCCGGTTGCAATTGTAAGGATGTTTTCTTCCAGTGCGGCAACGGGGCTGGTATTGGATATTTTCAAGGAATATGGACCGGATTCGGCAATGGGGATACTTACTTCGATTATGATGAGTTGTACGGAGACCATATTTTATACCATGTCGGTTTATTTTATGACGGCAAAAGTAAAGAAGACCAGGTATACATTGGCAGGAGCACTGGTGGCTACGCTGGCGGGGATAATTGCAAGCGTTGTCCTGGCCGGGAGGATGTAACCGGAATTGACGTGCCTATTTTTAGATGCTAAAATGAACTCAGCAAAGTGCTTATACAAAAGCATTTACTCAATCAGATGAGTAAAAGGAGAGGGCAGGTAGCATCATGTTTAAAGTAATGATTGTAGATGATGAGATTTTCATTATCTCTCTGATCGAGAAACTGATCGACTGGGAAAAGTATGGGATGTGTATTGTTGGAACGGCAGATAATGGAATGACAGCTTTAGAAGAGGTGAAGCGGCTGCAGCCGGATATCATTATTGTAGATGTCCGCATGCCGGGGTATGACGGAATTACGTTTATGCAGAAAGTGCGGGAGTTAAATGATAAAGTAAAGTTCGTGGTCATCAGCGGACATAAGAAGTTTGAATATGCAAAAAGTGCAATGCAGTATAATGTGGAAGACTATCTCTTAAAGCCTGTCAGTAAAAATGAACTGGAGCAGATCCTGCAGAAACTGGGAACAAAGCTGGAGTCGGAGAAACAAAATGAAGCGGTTCTGAAAAAGCTGGATAATCAATTGGGCGTAAGCAAGGGGAAGCTTCGCTCTTATTTTTTTGAACGTATATTAAATGGCAGTCTGAATATTCCTCCGGAGGATCTCGCGGCAGTGAACCAGACTTTTTTTACAACTTTTAGTCTGGGGATTTTTCAGGTTATCTGTGTGAAGTTAGATGCAGCAGAGTCTATTCCGGATAAGAATTTTACGGATACGTTAATCGGGCGGGTACAGGAGCTGATGGCGGATGGGCTGGCTGGCTGCTGCTTTGAGTGCCTGGTTAAATCAGAACAAAACAGTATTACCATGCTGTTGAATTACCAGGCAAACCAGAGAGAGGAAGTCTGGAAAAAGCTCAGGGATAATTTTAAAGGAATCCAGGAAGTATTGGTTAAATTTGAACAGTTATATATTACAATGGGGATGGGAAGAGAGGTAACGGGGCTTTCTGGTTTTTCGGAGAGCTATGGCTCTGCTGAAAAATGCCTGTATACCAGAACCGCACTTGAAATTGGAGCTATTATACAGGATTCTATGGTTAAAGAAGATCCCGGAATAATTGATATTATATTTTCAGATGAAGCCAGGGTAAGACTTGCAGAGTCATTTAAAAGCTTTCAGGTTGACAAGATTAAATTACAGGTTCTGGGGGCATTTTCGGCGGGGGATGAATACCGTTACCGTGATACATGCATTTATCATGAGATACTGCAGTTTATTCACCGGAAGTTTTATGAATATCTCAGGCAGATTGACATTTATAAAGGCAGTTATGAAGATTTGGAAGTACAGCTGATGGAAAAGCTGCTCTGGTGTTATACGCCCAGGCAGACAGCAGCCGCGCTGATGGATCAGATCAGTATTTTTATTGAAGAATATACACAGAACAGCAAAGGTGGTGAGAACCCTTCCATACGAATTGCGAAAAAGTATATTGCCGAAAATTATGCCAGGAATATCTCAATGGCATCTGTAGCAGAGGTGGTCAATCTGAGCGGTGTATATTTCAGCGTACTTTTTAAGAAAGAGGTTGGGACAAACTTTGTTGATTATCTGAATCAATACCGGATTGATATGGCGAAGAAGCTGTTAAAAGATGTGAGGTATAATGTAAACGAGGTGGCAGGACTTGTGGGATTTTCCGATGCCAGATATTTTTCCAAGATGTTTAAAAAAAACGTAGGGGTTAAGCCAACGGAATATCGAAGCAGAAATGTAACGTAAATGATTTGTTGAAATTGAATTACGGAGGTACCCATGAAAAATATCAAGAAAAAATTCATGCCGGGTAAATTAAACAGCAGCGGAGTGATGCTGGCTGCAGCGGTAAATCTTCTGCTGCCAAGCTTCTTATGCCTGATTGGAAAAGAAATAGCAGATTTTCAGATCATAAACAATTATATAGAGGAAACATCCATTGGATACTATCAGAAAATCGTCTTCTTGTGCCTGGGACTCAGCATTGTAATCCTGGGGGTAATAGATTATATTTTTCTGATCAAGCCGGTTTTTCATCTGGAAAGCACAGTAGAAGAGTATAAAACCCTCACCAGGATGGAGGACAGCGCGGTATATGAGAAGTATCTTGCAGACTCTTCCATAGAACGGATGTTTCTGGAAATGCTGGAGGAACAGAAGTTTATCCAACAGCAAAACCAGATTGCTGAAAATCAACGGCAGGAGACGGAGCTGCTGGCACTGCAGACTCAGATTAATCCCCACTTTTTGTATAATACCCTGGACTCCATCAGGGGGCTCGCCCTGATTCATGATGTGGAGGAAATAGCGGCGATGACAGAGGCTCTATCCAGACTATTCCGCAATATGATTGCCAAAGATGGGAAACTGTTAACCTTGCGGGAAGAGCTTGAAAACGTGGAGAATTATATGCTGATACAGGAATTTCGCTTCCAGGGGAGATTTGCCTACATCTGTGAGGTGGAAAAAAGCCTGCTGGACCGCTATCAGATTCCCAATCTGATATTGCAGCCGATTGTGGAGAATGCTATTATGCACGGATTAGAAAATAAGAACGGGAGAGGGCACCTGGTAATCAGTGGATATGTAACAGAGAAGCGGCTTGTTCTGAATGTTACGGATGACGGTGTGGGAATAGAAGAGGAGGCACTGGAATACCTGAAGAAGCGATTAAAGAGCAAAGAGCGGCCATCGCCCAGGGAAGCGGCAAAGTTTCATACCGGAATTGCACTTATTAATATCAGCCAGCGGATTAAGCTGCGTTTTGGTGAGATCTATGGAATTGCAATAGAGAGCACACCCGGTGTAGGGACGACTACGGAGCTTATATTGCCCTGCATTGAAGTGGAGGACAGGCAGGTAAAGGGAAGTATCTATGAATAAAGAAATTCTGAGAATGGAAGAAATAGAAAGTTATCTGGGAGGGAAAAAAATTTTAAGCGGTGCCAGGCTAAACTTGTTCCAGAATGAGATTATTGGAATTATCGGAGTAAATTATTCTGGAAAATCTACCCTGATTGGGGGGATAGCAGGATTTTATCCCTATGCGGCAGGAAGATCATATCTGAATGAGGAAAGTATTCGTATTACTTCTATTGAACAGGCGAGAAAAGCGGGTATATTTTATATACAGAAGCAATCTTCATTAATTGAGGACTTTACAATATTAGAAAATCTTTTTCTGACGGTAAAAGAGAAAACCGTTCTAATAAACAAAAAGGAAGTGAGAAACCAATGCCTTGAGATTATGGAATTATTGGAAATTCAGGCGGATATTACGGACAAGGTGGGGACGCTGTCTTTTAAAAACAGGATCTTGGTGGAAATTGCAAAGGCAATTGTCTATGATGTAAGGATATTGGTTATGGACGATGTATTAAACGGAATGTCACAGGAAGCGCTCAAGTGGTTTGCAAAACTTTTTTACATACTGCGTTCGCTCCGCATCAGTATTATTTTGGTTGAGACAACTTTACGCTGTCTGAAACCATATTGCGACCGGTTATTTATTATGCGGGATGGGAAGACGGCAGCGGTTTTGGATAAAAAGCATCTAAAAGAAGATGAGATCATTTCTTACATGATCGGTTATCCGCTGAACGAAAGAGAAGAAGGGATTCGTGCAGTTCCAAAAGAGCTTCCCAGATTAGAAAATCTTCTGGAATTTTCAGGAGTATATTTTGAAAATATTCTCCATGGTCTGGATTTTAAAGTTACGAAAGGCAGCATTACCGGGATGCTGAATGTGAATAAAAACTCCGGGAAGGCAGTGGAAAGGCTGCTTATGGGTCTTGGCTGTGCGGATAAGGGAGAGATTATATTTGATGGGAAAACGCTGCTCCTAAAGTCCACGGAACAGGCATTGCAGGCAGGGATTGCTGTAGTGCCCGAAGATGACCGGATCTTCTGGGAATTCAGTATAGAAGAAAATATTATGATGTCTGCACTTAAAATGAACAGAGGGCTGGCAGGACGGTTAAACCGTGGGGAATTAAAGTACATATCCGGGGAATTATTTTCCGACTATATGAAATCCGCATGCCCATACTGTACTTTAGATTCTTGTGTGCCGGAAAGCCGGTTAGCGCAGAAGAAAATAGCACTTTGCAGAGTTCTGGCATCTGATCCTGCGCTGATAGTCCTGGTAAATCCCGCACAGACTATAGATGTGATATCCAAAGACAGTATATACGCAGATATTATGACATTGAAGGCAAAAGGGAAAACTGTACTTCTCATAACTTCTGATATTAAGGAGATGTTCGATGTATGCGAAAGAATTATTGTAGTAAACCAGGGAAAGACAAAGGCGACATTTAGCGTAACGGATGGAAACAGGGATCAGTTGCTGCAAAGCTATGGGGAAAGTCTGAGGGATATCTGAAACGGATTATGGGTGCTGGTTAAAAGCGCCCGGCAGAAGTTGTGTCAATGAAAAACAACAAAGGTTTCTTGAAAAATATATACAATGAAATAGAGAATATTAAGATAAGGATATCATAAATGATAAATTGTCATTGTGGTATCTTTATTTTTATGGTCTAAAATATATAAAAAATAGTGAAAAAAGATAAAAATGAACACAATATATTAAATTTAGTGCATTGTTGCGGCTCCCTGGGACAGATATAATAGGGACAGAAACAAAAACAAATAATTCTTGCAAGAATTGAGGGTGTAAACAGGAGGAAGGTTATGCTAGGCGATACAATTTTAAAGTTGAATCATATTTCGAAATTATATCCCGGCGTGGTTGCTCTGGACGATTTAAATATTGAATTTAAAGAAGGCGAAATTCATGCAATGGTAGGGGAAAACGGCGCAGGGAAGTCCACAATGATTAAGACAATTTCCGGAGCTGTACAGCCAACCAGAGGAACGATTGAGATTAACAATCATACATATGAACAAATGACGCCAACCCTGTCCAGGCAGAATGGGATAGCAGTTATCTATCAGGAATTTACGCTGATTCCGGTACTCAGCGCATCGGAAAATATATTTTTGGGTGAATTCATTATGAAAGGGATGGTTTTAGACCGGAAGGAAATGGATAAGAAAGCAGAGGAGCTGTTTAATAGGCTTCATGTAGACATCGATCCTTCTACAAAGGTAGCAGATCTGACTACCGGTTATCAGCAGATTGTGGAGATAGCAAAGGCGGTTTCTAAGGATGCTAAGATTTTAATTATGGATGAGCCGTCTGCCCCTCTTACCACATCAGAGGTTGAGGCGATGTTTAAGATCGTAGATACCTTGAAGACACAGGGAGTGACCATTATCTATATCTCTCACAGAATGGAAGAGATCTTTCGGTTGTCGGACCGTGTATCGGTACTCCGAGATGGAAAATATATTACTACAGTAAATACGGCAGATACCAGTAAATCAGAATTAATTAAGCTGATGGTGGGCAGGGAGCTCAGTGAGACATATCCGGAACGAAAGAATAAAGCCTCTGAAACCGTACTGTCTATTAAAAAGCTTACTGGTAATGGTGTAAAGGATGTTTCCTTTGATGTAAAACGAGGTGAGGTATTAGGCCTGGCAGGGCTGATTGGCGCCGGCAGGACAGAATTGGCACAGCTGCTTTTTGGATATGAAAAGATTATATCCGGAGAAATAATTTTAAATGGAAAATCTATTCGGCCAAAAAACTGCATAGAGGCAATAGCGGCGGGAATTGCGCTGGTTCCGGAAGACCGCAAGCGTCAGGGGCTGGTATTGGAAATGAGCATTAAGGAGAATACAACCATGCCAAGCATGAAAAGAATTTCCACGCTTGCAGTGATCAGCAGTGACCAAGAAAAAGAGATGTCCCAGTCTTATATGGACAGTCTTCGTACAAAAGCCCCTTCCATCGAACAGAAAACGAAAAATCTGAGTGGTGGAAATCAACAGAAAGTAGTACTGGCAAAGTGGCTGGCGATGGATCCCCAGGTGTTAATATTTGACGAACCCACCAGAGGAATTGATGTGGGAGCAAAACAGGAGATCTACAATATTATGAACGAACTGGCGGACAATGGTAAGACGATCCTTATGATTTCATCAGATATGGAAGAATTAATCGGAATGTCAGACCGGATTGTGGTGCTGTGCAAGGGAAGAGTTACCGGGCTGCTAGAAAAAGAAGAAGTCAGCCAGGAATTAATATTATCAAAATCGGCAGGGAGTGATACGGATGAATAAGAGTAAAAAGTTATTTAAATCTAAGGAACTGGGAATTTTTCTGGTATTGGTGGCAATGTTTCTGGTATTTAGTATACTATCGCCGCAGTTTTTAAAGCTGAACAATATTTTTAATATCACAAAACAGATCGCAACCCTTGGTATCTGCTCAGTGGGATTCACCTTCGTCTTAATAACAGGCGGTATAGATTTGTCCCTGGGTTATCAGATATCGCTGATTAATATCATTTGCGCCTATATGATGACCAAAATGGGGGTTCACTGGGTGGCAGCCATAATGATTTCTATTCTGGCTGGTATACTGATCGGGCTGATTAATGGATTAATTATTACAAAAACCGGAGTGGCGCCTCTGATAGTGACCCTTTCCATGATGACTATTTTAAATGGTCTGAGTTATTTAATATCAAAAGGACTGCCTATGTTTGGATTCCCCAGGAGCTTTTCCTTTTTAGGACAGGGTAGTATACTTTCCGTCCCGGTATCCCTGATATTTTTGCTGATTATAATTGCAATAGGGGTATTTATCCTGAATAAGACTTATTATGGAAGATATTTCTATGCTATAGGAAGCAATGAAGAGGCGACAAAGCTTTCCGGTGTTAATACAGGCAAAGTGCGGATATTAGTATACAGTTTATGCGGATTTTTTACGTCAATCGGAGCAATATTAATGCTTTCGCGTCTGAATTCAGCGCAATCCGCAACAGGAGCAGGTTTTGAATTTGATGTACTGACTGCCTGTGTCCTGGGCGGTGTATCCAGCAGCGGCGGAAAAGGAACAATGCTTGGAGCATTTATCGGAGTGTTAATTGTAGGAGTTCTGGATAACGGACTGGTACTGCTAAATGTCAGTGAATACGTACAGCTGGTAATCAAAGGATGTATCTTACTGATTGCAGTGGTTTACGATACGATGTCCAGAGCAAACAGTGAGAAGATAAAGAGAATGAAGGCTATAAATGCTAATAATGCGTAATATTCACATTATCTTGTGGAAAATGTGGATACAAAATAAGATAATATGAAAAAAATGTGGATAACTTTTAATGCATTTTAATATTGAGTGTATTTATGACGAAATGAAGATAAAAAAATAAAATATAAAGTGATGAAAGGGAAGATTATGATGAAAAAAAGATTATTAAGCATGGTGATTTCTGTAGTTATGATAACAGGCATGCTGGCTGGATGCAGCAATCCGTCAGACAGCGGAGGAACAACTGTAGCAGCATCAGCACAAACAGAGGGGACAAAAGCGGGAGGCGAAGATGGAACAGCAGCAGGAGCATTAAATGAAAGCGGGGAAAACAGTACAATTACAGAAGCTGCCGGCAAAAGTGAGAGTAAGGATTCTTATAATGTAGGAATTACATTTTCAGATCTCAGTAATCCGGTTTGGGCAGAGCTGGTTCAGGAAGCAGAAAGCTATGGTAAAGAAAAAGCAATGTCAGTTACTTATGTAGATGCACAGAGTGATGCGACTAAGCAGGTTACCCAGATTGAGAACTTTATCCAAAATGGAATGGATGCAATTATTATCTGTGCAGTGGAGGCAAATGCTATTGCCGATGTGACAAAAAAAGCAAAAGAGGCAGGAATCTATGTGGTTGCCTACACCCAGGTATTAGAAAATTATGATGCCCAGTACCTGGTAGATCCTTATAATACAGGCTATGCATGCGGTAAAAAAGCTGCGGAGTGGATTAACGAAAAATATGGAGATGAAGAAGTTGTGGAATGGGCGCTTATGGATCTTCCGGAATTTCCTGAAATCATAGAACGTGCCAATGGAATCAAAGCAGGTGTGGAAGAAAACGCAAAGAATGCGAAATTAGTCGCTACTTCTCCGGCATTGACAGCAGAGCAGGGGCTCAGTAACGCAGAAAACTTTTTACAGGCAAATCCAAATCTAAAAGCAATCTGCTGCATTGGCGGCGGAGGAAGTGTAGGAGGAAATGAAGGGATTAAGGCGGCCGGCATTACAGATTTTGAATCTGTCGGACTCTTTGGGATCGATGCTACGGAAAACGAAATTTTAAATATCATCAATGGGGATCCTCAGAAATCTTCCGTCAGCCTTGGCGGCGGAAAAGCACACGGAAGAGCCTTGATTGATATGACAAATGCACTGCTGAAAAATGAAAAGATTGAGGAAACCCAGTATATGCCCATTGATGTGATAGATTCATCCAATGCACAGGAATATTACGATACAATTTATAAAAAATAATGAAAAAAGATAAAAAATGAAAAGCAATGAAACAATATTAGTTGCTAAGTAAAGAATTATTATAAAATGGAGGAGCACCAATATGAGTAAAACAATGAAAGCGCTGGTATCCTATGCGCCATACGATAACCGCTACGAAGACTTTCCGGTACCGGAGATAGGGAAAGGGGAACTGCTGTTAAAGGTAAAGGGCTGCGGGATCTGCGCAGGCGACGTAAAATCTTACCATGGGGGAATCCGTATCTGGGGAACTTCAGAAGAAAACAGGTACATAGAAGCGCCGTGCATAGGGGGACATGAGTTTTACGGAGAAATCGTAGAAAAAGCAGAGGATGTTACGGGATATGAGGTTGGAGAAGTTATTACGGCGGAGCAGGTAATTCCCTGTGGTGAATGTAAATTCTGCCGGGAAGGAAAATACTGGATGTGTACCCGGTCAGCAGTTTTTGGATTTAAGCAATATGCCAATGGCGGTTTTGCAGAATATGTTAAGATTGACAAGAATTGTATAAAACACAGAATTCCGGAAGGATTTACACAGGAGCAGGCAGTTCTGGTGGAACCAATCGCCTGCGGAATGCATGCATTGGAACGTGCTGATATCAAACACAGCGATGTGGTAGTGATTGCAGGGCTTGGAGCAATTGGGCTGTCCATGGTGAATATAGCCAGTCTTTATCTTCCCGGAATGGTGATTGGAATTGATGTAAAGGAGAACCGGCTGGCAATGGGAAAAGAATTTGGAGCGGATTTAGTATTGAATCCGGCAGAATGTAATGTGGCGGAAGAAATTATGAAACTGACAGACGGTCTGGGCTGTGATGTCTACGTAGAAGCGTCCGGAAGTCCCGGAAGTGTCACACAGGGAATGGATGCACTGAAAAATCTGGGGCGTTATGTTCAGATGGGTGTATTTGCAAAGGAAGTACAGGCGGATTGGAATGTAATCGGGGATGGGAAAGAATTAACGATAATCGGATCTCATTTGTCGGCGCTGACTTATCCTGCTGTGATAAAGGGGATACAAAAAGGGTTGATACGGACCGAAGGACTAATCTCCCACCGGTTTAAGCTGGAGGACTGGGAAGAGGCTTTTGAAACGGCGGAAAAAGCGGAAGATGCTGTGAAGGTGATGCTGGTTCCGCAGGAATAGAAATGTACTTTTTGCCACTTACACTCCCATAACCGCCCACTTACTAAAATAATATAGATTTCTCCCGGAATTTATTATAATATAAGTCCATAGGGAGGGGCAGAAAATGAAAGTAGTTATTAAGAAGATCCCGGAGGACAAAATAGAATATGCGGCGCTGCATGTGCATGAATTAACACCTCAGGCTGAACAGATTTCATCATATATTGAAAATGAAGAATATAATGCGGTCATTGTTCCATGTACTGCGGACGGGAAGATTTACAGGATCCCAAGTGAAAGTATTTATATAATTGAATCGGTTGACAATGTCCAATATGTTCATACCAGAGAGAAAATATTTGAATCTGCGAAAAAATTGTATGAGTTAGAAAAACTGCTCCCTGTAAAATTTGTCAGAGTTTCGAAATCTGTAATTCTGCATTTGAATAAAGTCAGCGTTTACAGTCCCCTGGCAAATGGACTTATGAAAGCGGAGCTGGATAACGGGGAATCTGTATATATTTCAAGAAAATATTTAAAAGATCTGAGAGCGTTAATTCGGGAGGGATTACGATGAGTGTGGAAAATCGAAAAGAATGTGGATTAAAGGGCAGTATTTTGGGTTTAGTGTTAATGATGAGTTCACTTTTAGTAGTGAGTTTCACCGGTGATACAGCGGGTATTGTTCTGGCGCTGCCATATATGCCTGTTATCTTGGCTGGTTACCTGATATTGGGCGTCTTTTTCTGGTGGATACATGGAAGAACGCCAAAAGAACACAGTCTGTTAACCGGTGCAGCATCCAGCTATCTGGTGTTTCTTGTAGTAGTAGCGGTGATGACGATAGCTGCGTTTTTGACGCAGACAGTGCGTTACGTGATACTGGTAAATATTGCAGTATTGTTTGTGCTGTGGCTGATGGAATACGTATCTTTAAAAAAAATAGCAGATGAGCTGAATCAGGGAATGCCTCAAGGCAGGTCTGCGTTAGTGGTAGATCTGGATGAAAAGCCAGCTACCATGGAAGCCTATTTTCATGAAATTGAAAAATACTGTGAAGCCAATCACTGGAATCTGGAATATATCAAAAAAGAGAAACCGGCTCTAATCAGGATAAATGGTAAAAAGTACGCCGTAAAAATGGGATTGTATTATACACCTATTGGAACGATTGTGTATACAATGACCTTTTCCAGCGCAAATGAGCAGGATTAATAACTGAGACTGTAAGGGGAAGAAATGCCAAAATTGAATTTTCTGGTGTGTCTTCCCCTCTTAAGAAAATTTACCGGATAAACGCAACATCAATACGTCCATTGCTGGTCTTCGCAACAAGATGTTTTTTCTGATCCGGATAATTACTGTTCGGCAGATTATTAGAACCATTTACCGTGTGGCTCTGGATAGCGTAATCACGGATATCACCGATGATGGTACCTCTGACAGCACCATTGCTGGTTCTCATTACAATGTTATCTCCAGTCAGGTTCTTACCTTCTACGGCACCATTGCGTGTAGAGAGCAGGAGTCCGAATGTAAAAGTACATCCAAATGCAGTAACACGGCCATTGTTCGTCACGGCCTCCAACTGGTCACCGGATAGGTTATTCAGATCCAAAGATGCATTGGTACTCTGTATTAGAACGGAATTGCAATGGATGTCGTCAACCCTGATCCGCGCATTACTGGTAATAAATTGTGAATTGGTCAAATGTTTCAATCCGTTTACAGAAATAGAAGCATTGGAGGATTTCACCCTCAGATTACCTGCAAAATCTATGGGAACTTCCAGAGTTAGTATCCAGGGACCACGGAAGAGATTGCGCCAGTTCCAGGAAAGGAAGTTACGCATGGTATGGCGGAAGTTAAATTCCCCGTCATGTTCTGTAAAGGAAACGTAATCACAGTCTTCCCGTGGATTAAATAGTACCCGGATGGGACCGGAGGTCACGGGAATTACTTCAATTCGTACATTTTCGGCTTCCACGTTAATTGTGTGTATGGGAGTAGAGGATGCATAACCCGCATCTTGAATGTTTTCCTGCCCGGTATTAGTTTGGGTATATCTCGGTCTGCCGATTTCCCTGTATTCTTCTTTAATTCGTTTGACAATGGATTCGACGGTACCAAATCCGGCAATGATATTTTCTTCATCACGCCCCAGCTCCAGACCGTCACAGATCAATTCCTGATAATATTCTTTTAACTGCTCTTTGTCAGCGTCTGGTATCTCCGATAATTGTTCCATTAATTCTTTGAAAAATTCTGCTTGCTTCATAGTGATCCCTCCTGGCTGTTTTTTTCTATGAAAGTGTAAATTTGTTTCATTTCTTCCCACTCATTTAAAAATTCCTGAATCTTTGCAATACCTGTATCCGTAATTTTATAATATTTACGGGTGCGCCCGTTGTATTCCTGCTTATATGTTGTGAGACTGCCCGTGGATTCCAGTCGTTTTAAGATAGGATATAAGGTTGATTCGGAAATCTCAATACATTTTGAAACCTCTCCATTGATCAAATATCCATAAGACGGACCTTGTTTTAAGACGGACAATACACAGATATCCAGCAGACCCTTTTTTCTTTGCGTATCCATGTAATACCTCCTGATACCCTGTTATGCATACTATGTATTGTATACTATGCATAGTATAGTATTGTGGTTAAAAAATGTCAAGAGGTTTTTTTGTTTTAATTTTGCCGTTTATCTGCCTTGAAAGCCGGCAGACTCTAAAATTCCAGAAGTTTCAGAAGACACTCCTTTAATTCTTCAGTATAAAAGGAGTATCGTGGATTTTTAAGCCATACAAAGGACATTGCATAATTATCAATCAGGCAACGCCAGATGTTGGCAATGGTATTTGCACGGGTTAAAGACATACCAGGGCAGGATTTTCTGATATAATTCAGCATTAATTCTGTAGCCTGGCCTGCCCATATATGTAAAAGTGGATAATTATAAGATATAGCAAGTTTCTGGCTGATCGGATAAAGCTTGATGGTTATTTCATTGTGTCCATAGTCATATGCTTTCTTTATAATATAATCAACCATTTCTTCGCCGGAGGGGTCTTTGGGTGCGAATGTTATCATTTGTCTGGTATGTCCGGAAACATACTCATCCCAGATCTCAATAAACAGAATCTCTTTGCCTTTAAAATGTTTATAAAAGGTTCCAAGTGAGCATCCGGCGTCTTTCACGATGTCATTGATACTAGTATCATCAAAGCCATTTTCCAAAAAGAGATGAAGCGAGATGTCTTTAATTTTCTTATGTATTTTGTGATATTTCAATTCTTTTGCTAAACTGGCCATTTTGTCGTCCTTCTCGTTTGTATGTTAGAGGTTATGTAAAATTATGTAAGTAGGTCTTTGTCCAAAATGTACATTAAATGGAATAAATTATACAAAGAGTACGTCATAAATGACATTATAGCTGATTTTAAGAATGGTGTCGAGTGAAAAAGCTGTTATATTTGTAGTAAAATAGTCCGGCGGCATCTGCCAGAAACCAACCGATGGGGATTGCCCACCAGATACCTAAAAGCCCAATGGAAGGAACCGGAGCCAAAATATATGCCAGCAAAACACGGGTTCCCAGCGATATTACGGTGAGAACCACGGAAATTCCCGGTTTTCCAATACCCCGGTACAGACCGTAGAGAAGGAAGAGACATCCGATACCACAGTAGCACATGCCTTCAATGCGAAGATATTGAGTGCCGATGGAAATAATTTCCTGCTCCTGCGGCTGGATAAAAATCAGCATCAGTTTATCAGCAAAGATAAATACAGTTGCTGAAATAAAAAGGCAGAATATTACTGCGGTGCCAATCGCAGACCGGATGCCCTGGCGGATTCTTTCCGTTTTTTTAGCCCCAAAGTTCTGGGCAATAAAGGTAGAAAAAGCATTACCAAAGTCCTGTACCGGCATGTAGGCAAACGAATCTATTTTTACTGCGGCGGCGAAGGCGGCCATAACCTGAACACCGAAGCTGTTAACCAATCCCTGAATCATTAGGATTCCAAAGTTCATGATGGATTGCTGGATACAGGTAAGGGATGAGTATTGTATAATATCTCTTGTTAATTCCCGGTTAAATTGCAGGTGCCGCCTTTTTAGCCTTATATTCGGCAGGCGTTTCAGGCAGTAAACAGAAATACCGGCAGCAGAGATGCCCTGTGCGATTACAGTTGCCAGAGCGGCACCGCCGACTCCCATATGAAATGTAAGAACAAACAGTAAATCCAGCAGGATGTTTATCATTGCTGAAACAGCCAGAAAAATCAGCGGAGCCATGGAGTTGCCCATGCTTCGCAGCAGAGCCGCAAAATAATTATAGAGAAAGGTAAACATGATGCCAAAAAATATAATGCGCAGATAGTCTTCTGTCTCTGTCAAAATATCTGCTGGTATCTGCAGCAGAGAAAGCAAAGGGGAAAGCAGGCATAAAACAGCGATATTTATAATGAGACTGACCGATCCAATTAGAACAAATGATATAAAAATACTGTTTTTTAAGCGTTCCATGTCCTGACCGCCGAACAGCATAGAAAAAACAATTCCGCTTCCCATACATAATCCTAGAATAATGGATGTCAAAAATACCATAAGTGTAAAAGAAGAGCCGACAGCTGCCAGAGGGCCTGCACCCAGGTATTTTCCCACAATCAAAGTATCGGCTACATTATAGAGCTGCTGGAGCAGGTTACCAAGAATCATGGGCACTGCAAAGCGGAGCATGACAGAAGTAACCTTTCCGGTTGTAAGATCTTTTTGCATAATATCCTCCTGGTTCTACGTAACTTACGAAACGTAATATAAAATATTCATTATGTAAGTAGGGTAACATTTTGAAACAGGGATGTCAAACGAAAAGTGAAAAGTGGTACAGGGCTTAAAAAATCTTGTGATATAACGCAGAAAATGATATGATTAATGGTACTATAAAAAGCAGTACATTGGAACATACAAAGATAGTTATTACCAGGAAAGAAGGGGCAGGCAGAATGTTCTTAAGCGGTCTGGATGAAATAGATCAAAAAATTACAGCATTACTGTTACATAATGCAAGAATGTCTTATTCGGATATCGGTGAAGCAGTGGGGCTTTCCCGGGTAGCGGTAAAGTCCAGAATTCAGGCACTGGAGGAAAGGGGTGTGATTGAGGAGTACACAACGGTAATCAACCCCCAGAAGATAACCGGTGCCATATCCTGCTATTTTGAGATAGAAATGAAACCCGGTAAACGACCGGAGATTATCCGGATTCTAAAAGAGAATGATACGGTAACCCAGATCTACCAGGTTTCCGGAAAATGTAAGCTTCATGTCCATGCAGTTGCAGCGGGGCATGAGGAAATGAAAATGTTTTTAAAAGAAGTTATATACAAGCTTCCGGGTGTGACTGACCTGAGCTGCAACATTATATTATCCAGGATAAAGGATATTAAAGGACTTCGGTTATAAACACGCTACGGTGGTACAGTCTTAATATAATAAATACAAGAAGGTAAAGTATGCAGTTACTAAATGAAATACCAGAAAGCTTCTGGAGTCTGTTCCGTTCTCCCAATCGGAATACATACATGGAAGCTTTGCTGAAGATAAATGAAGAATACCAATATAACAGTTATTTCTTAAGCAGGGAGGTCTGTATTCAGATACTTGGGGACTATTTTGCACAGCGGCGGGTAATGATGCAGAAGGAGGAACTGGAGTCTGACCTGGATATACTGGAACCGCCGGCCACCAGGATACTGAACTGGCTGCTGAAAGCCCAGTGGCTGAAGAAGCTGGATGATTACTATATGCAGGTAACCAACATTATAATTCCGGATTACGCCGCCATTTTTATTGATGCATTTGAACGACTGAACAGTGATGAAGAAGATGACACGCAAATCTATATCCAGAATATCTATGCAATTCTCTTTTCTTTTAAAAATGATCCCCGGGCAAATACCAGTCTATTAAAAACAGCACTAGTGAATGTACGAAAGCTGAATAAATCCCTGCAGGATATGCTCCACAATATGGATAAGTTTTTCACCAGCCTTCTGGAACAGAAAAATTATGCAGATCTGTTAAAGGAGCATCTGGAGGGGTATGTAGAAGAGATCATCAACAAGAAATACCATATCCTGAAAACATCTGACAACTTTTATCTGTATAAAACCGATATTAAAGGATGGATACGGGAGATGCAGTCGGATATGGAGTGGATTTCACTGATGAGCCGGCGGGAGCAAAAAGAAATCAACGAGGGGGATATGCTGCGCATACTGGATGATATCGAGCGGGGATTTGATGATATTGAACACCGGATTTCCTTTATGGACAGAGAGCATATGAAATACGTGCGGGCTACCGTAACCAGGCTGAATTATCTCCTGAACGGGGAGGCAGACAGGCGGGGGCTGGTTATTCAGCTGTTAAATGAACTGTCAGCTGGTCAGGGGCAGGAAGATAAAATTAAAAAAGTATCCGCCAGGATGAATTTGTCTTCTTTTGAAATTCTCTCTGATAAATCCCTCTATAAAAAGAGGCGGGCGAAAAGCAGCTTTCATGCAGAGAACAGGTCTGAGGAAGTCAGAGAAGAGTTAAGCAGGGAAGAAATTTTAAAACTCAACCAGCTGCATAACCGGTATAGCAAAAAGCAGATTGAAGAATTTATTGAAAACAGGATGGAAAATGGCAGGATGAAGGTATCAGATTCCATGATAGAGACTATTGAGGAGTTTGAACAGCTCATCCTTGCATATGACTATGCCATCCGAAAGGGCAGCGGCTTTGCGGTGGAAAGCCAGGAAGTGGAATTTATTGAAAATGGGAAGTACCGCTACCCTAATCTGACGTTTGTGAAAAAGTAAAGTACACAGGAAAGAAGACAGGAAAGAAGACAGGTATAAAAATGATTACGTATTACGATGAATTATCACTGGAAGAAAGGCAGGAAGTAACTGCAGTAATCCAGACTTTATATAAACAGACGTTTCTTTTAGAGCGGAAATTTGATAAGAGAACGGGCAGATTCCAGTTTAATAAAGATTACCGGATCTGTAATAAACACCTGGAGTTTGTCAGGGAATATCTGGCAGTCAGCGGTATTGCGCTACTGGATAACAGCCAGGGCGGGATTATATATATACAGGGTGAAAATATTGTGGGGGAAAAGCTGCCAAGGCTGGCAACACTTTATATTCTCCTCCTGAAATTAATCTATGATGAACAGATGTCAGCCGCATCTACCAGCGTAAATGTTTATACGACTCTGGGAGATCTGAATGAACGGGTAGGGAGTTTTCATTTGCTGAAGGACAGGCCGTCAAATACAGAAGTGCGGAGGGCTGTTGCGCTGCTTAAAAAGTATCAGATTGTAGAGCCCCTGGATGCCATGGAAGAACTGGATCAAAATGCACGCCTGATTATATATCCCTGCGTAAATGTAGTTCTGATGACAGATGATATCCGAGCCATGTTAGAAGCGCTTAAGGCAGAACCGTCAGAAAAGTTTATGGAAACAGAGGAAGCTGGAGACGATGACGGAACAGGAGAAGCAGCAGGAATAGAAGAAATAGAAGGAACAGAAGGAATAGAAGAAATAGCAGATGCTGATGAAACAGAAGGAGACGAAGATGAAGGAACCGATGACGAAGATGAAGCATAAATTTGAGGCATTGTCCAGAATGTGTCTGAACAACTGGCATTACATAGACCGTAAAATTCTCTCCTTTAACCAGGAAATTAATTTTTTTACCGGACATTCGGGAAGTGGAAAATCAACAATTATTGATGCTATGCAGATTGTGCTGTATGCAAATACAGATGGCAGAGGATTTTTTAATAAAGCTGCGGCAGATGACTCTGACCGAAGCCTGATCGAATATCTTCGGGGGATGATCAATATAGGGGATGATAATGAATTTTCTTATCTGAGAAATGAAAATTTTTCCAGTACTATTGTTCTGGAGTTAACCCGTACGGATACTTTGGAATGCCAGTGTGTGGGAGTGGCATTTGATGTGGATACTTCCACAAATGAAATCAGCAGGGTATTTTTCTGGCACGATGGTCCTCTCCTGGAACATGACTACCGGATCAAGCATAGAAGTATGTCTGTGTCTGAAATAAAAACGGAACTGCAGCAGCGGTTTACAAAGGAAGAGTGTTTTTATACTTCACATAACGAGCGTTTCAGAAGACAGCTTTACGATGTCTATCTGGGCGGACTGGACATGGAAAAATTCCCATTGCTGTTCAAACGTGCGATCCCATTTAAAATGAACATTAAACTGGAGGATTTTGTAAAAGAATACATCTGTATGGAGCAGGATATCCATATAGAAGATATGCAGGAAAGCGTTATGCAGTATGGCAGGATGCGTAAAAAAATAGAGGATACCTGCAAAGAAATTGAAGAATTAAAAGAAATACAGGCATTATATCAAAAGGTCTGTGAGAAAGAGCAGGAGCGTAAAAAATACAGTTATTTTACAGATAAACTGGATATTCTTCAGCTTAAAGAGCGGGTGGTCACTCTTCAGAATAAGGTAATCCTCTATACCCAGGATATAACCGGACAGAAGGAGCAGATCGGAGCTCTGGACCGGGAAATAGAAGAGCTGGGAAAAACCGGGGATGAGGTATTAAAGCACATTTCAGCCACCGGTTATGAAGAGCTAAAGCAGCAGTTGATCAGTATCAATGAGCTGTTGGAACGTATGGGAAAGAGTAAGGCACGCTGGGATCAGACCGGGTTAAGGCTCAAAGAGTGGATTGATCACGATATGACATCTAATTCTGTAATATGGGATATAGAAAAATTCATTAAATATGAAATTTCAGAGGTGGAACTGCATCATTTACAGGCATCCATCCGGGACCTGCAGACTGAGGTAACTGAACAAAAGCAGGATCTGGATATAGATATCCGTGCCCTAAAGACAGAGCAGAAAAAGATTCTGGAGGAATTAAAAGATCTGCACCATGGAAGAAAATCGTATCCCAAAGAGCTGCAGGACGCAAGACAGCAGCTGGCATATCAGCTATGTGAAAAAGCTGGAAAACCGGTAAAGGTGGATATATTGGCGGATCTTCTGGACATCAGGGATGAGAAATGGCGAAATGCCGTTGAGGGTTACATGGGAAACCTCAAACTGGCCATTATTGTAGAGCCTTCATTTTCTAAAGATGCCATGGAGATTTACCGGAGCATGGATAAAAAGAAATATTATCAGGTAGCCGTACTGGATACGGAAAAAATTATGCAAAAAGAGTTCCGGGTAAAAAAGGGTTCTCTGGCAGAAGAGGTCAGTGCAAAAGAAGACCATGTCAGGGCTTATATTAATTTTCTCCTTGGAAATGTTATGAAATGCAGCAGTGTGGAGGAACTCCGTGAGTCCTCTATTGGAATTACACCGGAATGTATCCTGTATCAGGGCTTTAAGCTGCAGCATATTAATCCGGATAACTATACCAGGTGGGCATATATTGGTGCGGACAGTCTGCGCAGACGGATGAAACAGTTAAATAAAAGAAGCCAGGAGCTGGTAAAAGAGTTAGATCCACGTCTGGAAACCAGAAAGTCTTACGACAAAATGCTTGGGATGGAAAGCCTGTCTAACGATGCGGCTGACTATCTGGATTGGCTGGCAGATATCAGGGACTGCAAGGCGAAGGAGAAAAGTAAAAAGGATCTGGAACTGAGAATTCAAAAACTGCGGGATAAAGATATTGCTTCTCTGGAAAAGAACAGAAATGAATTGCTGAAGCTTCAAAAGGAAAAGAGAAGGTGGCGTGAAAGTATCCAGAAAGCAATGTGGAAAAAGCAGGAGGAGATTATCGAAGGAAAACGCCTGCATTTGAATCTGGGAGAAGAACTGACGCAGAAAGAAAAGAAATTTCCTTCTGATCCGGCGATGGATGAGGAAGTGCAGGAATATTTGAAGAAAAAGACAAATCCAAACTTCGAGAAACTGCGGGACTATTTTACCGGGCAGGTGAATGCAGCCCTTCGTGGGCAGGATGAATTTTTCCGGGATCTATGTGCCCTGCGTCACCAATACCTGCTTCACTATCCAGCCAGAGGATTTGCCCATGACAAGGCAGATAACCGGGAATATGATGAGTTACTGGAAAGATTAAAATGTGATAACCTGCCAAAATACATGGAGATTGCCGGGGAGCGGGCACGACTGGCTACCAGGGAATTTAAAAATGATTTTATGCTGAAAATCCGCAGTGCCATTGTAGAGGCAATGCAGCGCAAAGACGAACTGAACCGGATTATCAGCAGGCTGGACTTCGGTAAGGATAAATATCAGTTTATTTTTGCTAAAAATAAAGGGCCTGATGGAAGATTTTACGATATGTTCATGGATGATTCCCTGGAAATTAATCCTTCGGATCTGTCCTTGTCTATGGAAAACCAGATGAATTTATTTACCATTGCCCATGAAAGCCACTATGGAGAGCTGATATCAGAGCTGATCTCTATCTTTATCCCTCCTGAAAATGCAACACCGGAGGAAATGGAGGAGGCGAAGCGCAATATGGATAAGTACGCGGATTACCGTACCTATCTCTCTTTTGATATGCAGCAGACTATCCAGAGTGAAAATGAAACAATCAAGATACATCTGAGCAGGATGTTAAAGAAAAATTCCGGCGGAGAGGGACAAAATCCCCTCTATGTAGCCCTTCTTGCAAGTTTTGCCCAGGCTTACCGTTTTAACCTGCCGCCCAAGCTCCAGCGCAATCCCACCATACGCCTGGTCATTTTGGACGAGGCATTTTCCAAAATGGACGGAGAAAAAGTAGCGAGCTGCATCAAACTGATCAGGGATCTGGGATTCCAGGTAATCATCAGCGCCACCAATGATAAGATGCAGAATTATCTGGAAAATGTAGATAAAACCTTTGTTTTTGCCAATCCAAACAAGAAAAGTATTTCCATCCAGGAATTCGAACGTGTGGAATTCCGGCAGTTGTCCGGTGAGTAAGTGACGCTTTGCAGCGAAAGCCTGAATCTCGGAAGAGGTGTTGCGACAGGCCACCGCAATTGTCCCGCCTCACCTCTTCCGTACACATACCTGATTACACAAAACCTTCTTGTTTTCAGCTACCCCTCCTAATTTTTACTTACAATTTACAAAAATAGTATAAGATATTAACAATGTCCTCCTAGAATATAACAGAAATGATAACCGGATTGCTGACATATCAATGATTAAATTGTTATGGAGAATATCTGGAAAACAGGAGGACAATATGAAAAAATTACTAGTAATGGCAACAATGGGGTTAATGCTTACGACATTTACAATGCCTGTTCTTGCGGCTGACAAGAATGCTGCAGTGGATTCACTCTCACTTGGGGTTGGTGCTGATGAGACAGAGATCTATGTAAACTGGTACAGTAAGTCTGCTAATGCCGGAACCGTTCAATGGGCGAAAAAAGCAGATATGCCAGGTGAGGATTTCCCGCAGAAACATATGGAAGCAGCAGCCGTTACAGCGGCAGCTGAGAATAAAAGCGGCTATTACAGCAATAAGGTTGCTTTAACTGGGCTGGAAGCAAATACCCAGTATGTATATCGTGTAGGAAATGATGGAAGCTGGTCGGAGATATATGACTATGACACAGAAAATTTTGACGGCGGATTCAGCTTTCTTCTTGCTGGGGACCCTCAGATAGGGGCAGGCTCCCAGGCATCGGATCAAAAGGGCTGGGAAGATACGCTGAATAAAGCAATGACCCAATTTCCGGAAAGCAGTTTTCTGATATCTGCAGGGGATCAGGTAAATACAAATAATAATGAAAGCCAGTATACCTCTTATCTGGCACCGGAAGAGTTGAAAAGCCTTCCGATTGCAACGAATGTTGGAAATCATGATACAAAAAGCAATGCTTACAGCGAGCATTTCAATATTCCGAATGTAGACCAGACAACAGTTACTGCAGGAGAATTCAGTGGAGATTACTGGTATAAATATGATGACGTATTATTTATGTCCATTAATTCCAACGATAGGAGTACTGCAAAACATAAACAGTTTCTGGAAGATACCGTAGCTGCACAGGGATCAGATGCAAAATGGAAAGTCGTAACCTTCCACCATTCCGTTTACAGTACTGCATCCCATACGCAGGACTCGGATATTATCCAGAGAAGAAATGAGCTGCCTCCTGTATTTTCTGATTTAGGCATAGATGCGGTCCTTATGGGACACGACCATGTTTACACCAGAACTTATATGATGAATGGAACAAATCCGGTTAAAACAGATAATGTAGAATCACAGGTTGTAAACCCTGCAGAGGGCGAAGTGCTCTATTTAACTGCAAACTCAGCCAGCGGAAGTAAATTTTACAGTATTATGAATTATGATTATCCATTTGCAGCCGTAAAAAATCAGGAAAGCGTACCAAATATAACAAATGTGAAAGTTACGGATACTTCTATGCAGTTTACTACATACCGTACAAGTGACATGAGCCTGGTAGATGATTTCACTATATATAAAGGGGTGGATGCAAATGGTGATTATACGGCACCGGTAATTACCGCCCCGGATAATGATACCGTTATTCTGGGAAAAGCATTTGATCCATTAGAAGGTGTAACGGCAATTGATAACAAGGATGGAGATATTACAGGTAAGATTAAAGTAGAAGGTACGGTAGATATTAATAAGGTGGGACAGTATACGTTAACTTATACCGTATCAGATACTGCCGGAAACGAAACAAAAATTGTACGTACAATAACAGTATTGGATGAGGATAAGACGGCACCTGAATTAAATGTGCCTGCGGCTACGGAGCTGTATACAGGCGATGAATTTGATCCAATGGATGGTATTACCGCAACAGATGAACGTGATGGAGATATCACGAAGTCTGTTACGGTAGAAGGCAGTGCAGACACCCAGACACCAGGGATTTATGAATTAACATACCGTGTTTCTGATGCTGCTGGAAATGAAACGGTCAAAAAGAGAATCGTTACAGTAAAAGAGTCCACCACAGAAGAGACAACGCTCATAACAACCCAGGATACTATCTGGAGGTATCTGGACAACAACACCGATCCGGCAGAAAACCTGGAAAGCAGAACCGCATGGACAGAAGAAAGCTTTGATGATTCTGTATGGAGTACCGCAAAGGGAAGCTTTGGAGCAAAAAAAGGACAGATCGCTGATCTGGGCGGCGGATGCACTCCAAATACCCTTTTGACACAGTATATTGAAGGCACAAAAGATGATATCCCAACTTATTTTTTCCGAACAACATTTGATCTGGAGGATGCAGAAAAAGTTGTGGGTATGACCGGAAGCCTGATGTATGATGATGCGGCTATCGTTTATATCAACGGTGTAAAAGCAGCTTCCTATTACGAGCCGGAAGGCGGTTTTGAAAGCAATATGTCTTACGGAGGTTCCAACAAGAGTAGTCCGTTGAATGGAACCTTCCAGCTGGAAGACTGGAGTATGTTAAAAGATGGTGTAAACACAATTGCAGTGGAAATCCACAATGGACGTATCGACAGCTCTGATGTATATTTTGATTTCCTGGATCTTACGGTTACGACTGAAAAAGAAATTGCGGATACGATAGCACCTGTGATCAGCTTCCCGGAAAAAACAGAGATTTATGTAGGGGATGTATTTGATCCTATGGCAGGCGTAAGCGCATCAGATAATGCAGACGGAGATGTAACAGCAGATATTCAGGTACAGGGTAAGGTTGATGTATCCAGACCGGGTACCACGGAACTGGTATACACAGTTACGGATAAGGCAGGAAACAAAGGTGAAGCCGTAAGAAAAATAACGGTTATGGAAAAGGAACAGCCGGTGGTACCGGATAAGTCAGCACCAGTATTGAACATTCCTGCAAGTACGGTAATTACAGTAGGAAGTAAATTTGATAAAATGCAGGGAGTCAGTGCGAAAGATGACAGGGACGGTGATATCACTGCGAAGGTAACCTGTACCGGTGAGGTAGATTCTTCAAAACCGGGAACTTATACACTGACTTACCGTGTAAGTGACAAGGCAGGCAATACCGTAACCCAGCAAAGAACAGTAATTGTAAAGGCAGCACAGCAGGGAACAGATAAGCCTGCGGTTGTAAAAGCCTCGGGTGTAAAATTAAACCACAGCAGCATTACCATTCAAAAGGGTAAGAAGTATACTTGGTTAAAAGCAGCTGTTACTCCCAAAAACACAACCAATAAAAAGCTTACCTGGAGTTCCTCGAATAAAAAGGTAGCCGCTATAAATGCAAAAGGTGTGGTTACTGCTAAAAAAGAGGGAACGGCTAATATTAAAGTAAAGACAGCAAATGGCAAGAAAGATACCGTAAAAGTAAATGTTGTAGACAGGAAAATTAAAGTCTCTAAGATTTCAATGGATAAAAAAGCAAGGATGTATAGAGGGACAAAATTGGAACTGGATGCAGCAGTAAAACCGGTAAATGCTTCCAAGAAGAAAGTATCCTGGTCAACATCAAATAGTAAAATTGCCACAGTTAGCCCTAAAGGAGTTGTAAAAGCGAAAAAGACCGGTACGGTTAAAATTACATGTACGGCAAAGGATGGAAGCGGTAAGAAAGCGGTATGCAGTATTACTGTTGTATCTAAGAAAAAGTAAATCACCATTTAGTTAGGGTAGAAATCCAATAATATAAATACGAATATGATTTGAATAAGAAATTTGAAACAGAGCTGCTGCAGTTAAACCGGAGTCCAAAAGGCTGAGTCAGGCGCCTTCTTCCTGCTGTTTACTGCCACTGCTCTGTTTTTGCGGAACAGGAGATTACAGATGTTAAAAAAATACGGGATGGATAAAAAATGGCTTGCATTTTTAGCTGTATTTATACTAACAATTGCAGCAACGTTCATTTTCTATCAAAAAACGGATATGTCCTATGAGTTTGCGGACTCCAGCACCATTCGCTACGTTAAGGGAAAAGTAACAGAGGTTTTGTCTGAGGAATTAGAGAAAGCAGATGGAAATGATCCACGTATACTGGGGACCCAGAAGGTAAGGGTATATATAAAAGAAGGGGAACAAAAGGGAAAAGAACTGGAATTTGACAACGTACTATCCACGACCCACAATATTTATGTAAAACCGGGACAGGCTGTTTTAATCAAGGCTGATATGCCAGAGGGGGCTGCACCTTACTACTCTATTTTTAACTATGACAGAACCGGGGGAATTGCAGCAATTGCAGTAATTTTTATTCTTCTGATGGCGCTGGTTGGCAGAAGTAAGGGAATCAAAAGTGTTATCGGGCTGCTCTATGTATTCCTATTAATCATAGGATTTCTCATACCTGCGATTTACAGCGGCTGGCCTCCTGTACTGGCGACGGTACTCATGGCAGTAACTGCATCTGCGGTATCCATGATTCTTCTGAACGGATTTTCGGCAAAAACCTGGACAGCTATTTTATCTACTGTCGCTGGAATCTTGATAGCAGCATTTGTTTTTGCCATATTTGCCTGGATATTATCCGTAGACGGATATAAGCTGGATGAGGTAGAAGAATTGATTCTGGTTTCCAACAGTTCCGGTATGAAGGTTGGGGATATTCTGTTTGCAGGTACACTTGTTTCGTCACTGGGAGCCATTATGGATATGACCATGTCGGTGGCTGCGCCGTTGTATGAGATGCGAGAAGCTAATAATAAGATGAGTTCCAGGGAGATCTATAGAACCGGATTAAAGATTGGGAAAGATATGATAGGTACTATGTGCGAGACATTGGTTTTGGCATTTACCGGTACGGCAATCACTACGCTGCTGCTGTTAAAAGCCTATGGAATTCATATGGATCAGCTGTTAAGCTCTGATTATATTGCCATAGAACTGGCACAAGGGCTTACAGGGAGCATAGCTGTGATACTTGCAGTGCCGATAACTTCTCTGTTGGCGGGATTGATTAGAAAGAAAGGTGTTCATTATTTGTAACAGAGTAATCTAACTAGTGCATCCCGACGTAAATACGTCGGGCGACACTAGACAGCAGAGCCTGTTTGAAAATTCATTCCTGTCATCTGCGTGCCCCACTGCGCATGGAATTTGCCCGGAAAATAGTCAGCGCAGCCCGCTATGCCTCGTATTTTCCGAACAAATATCTCCACAAAGTGTGGCGGACGGTTGTCAGAAAGCAATTTTCAAACATGCACTGGTTTCTTGTGCTTTATATGCAATATCAGTTAACCGCCCCAAATGACGACAGGTTACTTATATTTCTCATAATATTTTTCAGCTGAAGCATAATCCAGTTTAAAGCATCTAAGAAGTTTTTCAATAATTCGTTCACGGCAGATTCCCTCTTCAAGGTTATCCCTTACTAGGAATTCGATGCATAATTCTCGTTCCTGTTTTATGCCTAATGCAATTCCATTTTCCTGCCCAAGCTCCAATCCTTCCTTTTTTGCCATATATATAAGATGGTTATAGTCACGGATTGCTTTTTCCCTGGATTCGTATTCTATTCTTTTTGCGTCATCTGCACTTATATTTTTTAAGATCTGATACGCTTCATTTATGTACTCGTTCTTCTCTGCCATATCCTTGAAATCCTCCTCCCGCTTTCCGTTCAGAAATTTCGCCCATTGTAATAATTCGTTTTCCGGTTCTTCCCGATTCCCCAATTTGGGCAGTTCCAGTACATGGAACTCCAGTTTATCAGAATATAAGCTCCCCCGCGTGTCTTCCCGAAGATGAAAACAGGAATACCATTCATCCGTATCCTTTAAGAAATCAAAGTCCAGTATACTGATTTGGATACATTTCACAAGAACATCATAATTATCTCCGCTTATGATCTGATCTGTATACATCTTACAAGTGTAGAACAGGGTACGCTCTTCCCAGCACTGAAAAGGCAGGACCTGCATTTCCAGGTCTATCTGAGTGTTGTCATACATCATTACTCTTACATCCAGAATGCCAAGTTTTTGTGAATCACTTTCTTTTCGCAGGATAGTGTTTAGTAATACTGTTTCCTGAATCTCCTTCGGATCCAGATTTAAAAATGCTGCGATTAAACCTTTTCTGGCTTTCGCACTGTACATCAGCTCTTTAAAACAGAAGTCAACGGTAGGCAGCATGATAAACGGTTCTATTTTCTCGGGTTCAGTATGGCTGTTACTTATTTTGGGCGAATTGTTCATAGTTAGTCCTCCTCTTACAGAAAGGCGGTTATCCTTTGCAGTGTAAGAGGTTGTTAGATATATTATAACGACTCACAGCTTGCATGGCAACGCCTTATATGAAATTTTACTTGTCGATTGGAAATTACCTGGCAGAATAGCCAGTGTTAAGAAATTTTATATAACAACATATTATCATAAAATATTATTTTGTGCAACACATTTTTAATTATAGTTACTTATTGTGAAATAAAAATAAAGATCCTCTTAATAAGTGATTAACGGCAGCACATCGTGTTCTGATGATATACGCACAAAATGAGTTTGCCTGGTAATGGATAGCCAGAAATAGGGGAAGTCATGATTCGTTCGAATCACAACTACCCCTATTTCTGGCTATGCGTAGATATAAAAACAGTTAAAAAAAACGGGTTTAGCTGATTAAGGGACGCTTTGTAGATGGAGATAGTGCAACGGAAAGGTAAGTAAATACTCAGCTCTGCTCTACGCGGTTTTCTCAGCAGGGTGTAGACCTGGAGTTGTTCTTTTCTGGATGTGCAGAGTGTGTTTCGGCAGTTCAGTGTGAAATGTGCGAAATACGATTAAGTTTTGCTTGCTTTCCTGATCACAGACTTAACTGGATATAGGTACTATAGCCATTAGTAGAATGATGAAACCATCTACAGTGATAATTAATCTGCTTTCTGCCAATAGCGTCCAGCATGCCACTCCCTGGGGTCCCACCATGCTGAGAAAACCAGCTTTGAATCAATAAACTGCATCTCGGAAAGAGAAGGGGGCGAACCATGGCAGGCATTTGGAAGGCGTATAGCAGATCTGAGCATTTACTTACCTTGCCGGAGTGTTTTTTGGCGGATAGTATTCGACTGGCTCCCATCGGATACTAAGCGGGCGCTGAGCTGCGAAATGCATCAGGATTTCGCAGCGAATGCCCGCGTGCCGCCAAAAATCACTCCGGCAAGGTTAGAAAATGCCAGTTCTGCGGTAAGCCTTCCAAATGCCTGCCATGGTTCGCCCCCTTCTCTTTCCGTACACCATCTCCAGCTACAAAGCGTCCTCTTTTCAGCTAGCCCCAACTAAAGATAAAATTGTTCGCTCTATCCCTCCACAAAGCAAGATCAAAATACCACTATTTCAAAGTATTCATTATTTCACGTGCCTCGTCCGGTGTGGCAGTTTCAAAACCAATAGCCCGGATCAGATGTGCCAAACGTTCCACCAGCTCAAAGTTCATGGATGCAGATTTGCCGGGTGCCAGATAGGCGCTGTCTTCAAATCCAATCCGGACGATACTGGCACCCATTGCAATTGCTGCGGCTAGGAAGTTCCAGTTGTCACGTCCAAAATGAGTCACACCCCATTTGGCATTTGCGGGAACAAAGGAACGGAAAGCTGCAAGGCTTTCGACCGTAGGCTGCATACCTCCTTTGTGTCCGAATACCAGGTTATAAATAATCGGGTCCCGGAAGGGATATTCTTTTGCAGTCATTTCTATATTATGAATCATACCGATATCAAAAACTTCAATTTCCGGTATGGTTTTCTTATCATATACGGCTTTTGCACAGTATCGGATATCCTCAAAAGAATTCTTGTATACGGCTTCACCAAGATTTGTGGAGCCGCCATTCAGGGATGCAGATTCTACTTTTACATAATCCAGTGGAGTGCAGCGTTCTTCAATGGTCAGATCGGAAACACCTCCGGTAGATGCCTGTACAAGTACATCTGTTTCAGCTAGTATTTTTTCAAAGCATTCCACCATAAATCCGGTATCCGCGGTAAGGGAACCATCCGGACGGCGGCAGTGCAGATGACACATTGCAGCACCGGCTTCTACTGATTTTTTAACATCCAGCGCCAGAGCATCTGCATCAATGGGAGTAGAGGCAGCTACCGGTGCCAGAGAAATAATAACTTTATTCATATTTATACCTATTGCATATTACAGGCTTGCCTGCAATACTGCCACAATAAAACTGGTTGAAAGAATCAGAGCGTGGCATCCTTTCTATATTATAATTTTCTTTCAACCTTTAGTCATTTCTATTTGCTAGTACTACAGTGAACGTTTTGTAATGTTCTATTAAATGCATTATATTTGGGTTTCGCAGAGGAAGGACGCTTTGTAGATGATAGGTAGTGTACGAAAAGAGAAGGGGGCAGACCAGGACATTGGTTTGGAATGCTTAACGCAGAACTGGTATTTTCTAACCTTCCGTACACTACCTCTCATCCACAAAGCGTCCTTCCTCAGCTAATCCCATTTAACAAATCTCTTCTACAATGTCCCGCAATGTATTTACTTCCCCTACATTTCCGGGGAAGATAATATATGGCGTATTTGGAAATTTACTTTCATCGCCGGTCAGCCATACAGGGATTCCTTTTTTGATCTGGCCCATTACCAGTGCTTTTTTAACCTGAAGTCCTTTTGTGCCCACATCGCTGGATGTAATACCGCCTTTGGCAATGATAAAACGAGGCTTTACGGTGAGAAAACGGATGATACTTGTCAGGGCATCGGAGATGTGAACAGATGCCATAAGAATTTCATCTTTGTCTGCGGTATCAGGTACCAGAAGCCTGCGGCTGGTGTAGATGATTACTGTTTTGTTGGATCGGATCAGTGCTTCTGCCTGATCCAGGATACGCTGTACTTCTGCCTTTAATCCGCCATCCTGAAAATAAGAATTTACATTAAACTCCAGAAAAGTCAGGTCTTTTTCTGATTCCAGCAGGGCGTTTAACTGGTCTGTTGTCTTTTGGACGTGAGATCCAATAATTACAATTCCGCCTTTATCTTCCTTGCCGGCTATGAGGTCTTTCTTTGAAAGCAGTGGCACATCAGTTATCTGTCCCAGTACCTTTGGCAGAGCGGCGGCACTTCTTGCTATGAAATTTTTGCCCTGCCTGAGGGCACGTATCAGGCAGATACAGAATATCTTGATGTCTATGTAATCAATGGCATTTACGATAATTTTGGCAAAGCCGGAGGCAGACATCAGTTTATCTGTAATGTTGTCCAGCTCCAGTGATCTTAATTCTTCCAGTGAGATGGTGATGCAGTCTTCTTTGCGGAATCTTCCTTCACTTTTTTCTTCCACGTATTCCGTCAGATCGGAAGAGGTATAACCGAAGGTCTTATCTTTGGAAAATTCTGTATTTCCGGCTGGAATCAGGAAGCCGCCTTCTTTTACATAGTGGATATTGTTGATGGTGTATCGTCCGCCCTCTTTGAAAAAGGGACAGATAATTTCTCCGTCTGTAGGAATGTGGCAGTCTGTCTCCAGGGTGTCTTTTAAAACTTCTGTTTCCAGCGGATAGTGCCCACGCAGGGTAGAATCACCCCGGGAAATCAGAAAAAATCCCTGACCGTTTTCTACAGCTGTTTTACCGATACGACGGGCAATCTGTGTGTGTACCCGGATGGTTTGTTCCCTGAAAAAACTACGGGAGTTTGTTAACAGGAAAAACATATCTTCTTTGGATGTAAAAGCCTGATTTATGGCAGACTCTTCCCAGTCCGTATAGACATATACGTCATGAACAGTCTGGATGCCGGTAGGATCATCATCCAGAACCACTATTTTTTTATGAAAATCCTGGTATTCCGACCGCAGCATAAGGTCGATATGTTCAGTATCTACAGAAGGGTATTTGTCCAGGACATCTAATGTTAAGGCCTCTGTAGTTTGCGCATTCTGTTTCATAGATAACATCTCCTTTGGGATTTAGAGCGAGTTTAAATTACCTGTTTCCAAAATTTATAATGATCGTTAATAGTTTGTTCGATTCCGGTAAAATCTTTCCTGGAAATCATGGTTAGCATTTCAGTATGAAGACGGATAAAATCGTCGGTATCATCTTCCGCTAAGACCATTTTCACAGCATTTTTCCGGGAAGGTATGGTAATACGGTCCACATAGGTATACATGCTGAGCAGCAGCTGATTTTGGGAGGCATTTGTCAGAGCCATATGAAAATCAATGTCTGCATTTAAGACGGTCTCAATATCCTTATCTTTTTTGGAAACGGCATTTATCAGGTTTTCCAGGCAGCCTTCTATATGGGCAATCTGCTCCGGTGTAATGGTGTGCATAATTTGCTGCATAATACCGATATCCAGTACTTTTCGAAGCTGGATAATTTCATCCGATGAATTCTTCTCAAGAAGAATACCATAGAGCATAGGGTCCAGCATCTTCTGGCTGTACCGGTCATTTACGAATGTACCGTCGGGGCGTTTGATATAGACTACACCGTAGGCTTCCAGGATTTTGATTGCTTCCCGGATGGAGTTGCGCCCCACCTCAAAGGTGGCGCAGAGGCTGGTTTCCGTAGGCAGCTTATCTCCGGGCTTTAATTCTCCGTTTATAATGGCATCGGTAATTTGGTTTACGATCCGGCTGACAATTGATTTGTTTTGCAAAGATCTCGAAAGGATAGGTGTGTCAGTTTTTGATTGGGCCATATAGGCACCTCCTTTTCTGGGGTAGTGGAAGCAGCGTATCTTTTAGGATACGCCTATTTATAAGCCACAGGCATCCAGATCTTCATTTCACCAAATCCCCTGTTGTCCCATGCAAAGTATGGGATCAGGCGGATATGGGTCGTGGACATTCCGTGATAACGCAGGGTCTGGTAGAGGGAATCACGGTTATATTCTTCTCTGTTAATGCGGTATACATCACCTTCCAGTGCGGCAAGGTCCCTGCCGCCTATAGTATAGGCAACCGGAGTGAATTCGGCGTCCAGTTTCCATAAAAGGTCATCTAAAGTTTCTACATCTGCATCCGGGCTTTCTATACAGTATACCAGAGGTCCGCGCTCAAGTGCAGCCTGATTATTCGTTTCTTCCACCAGAGCATGCGCAGTAGATAAACGGGCAGGCATATCAAATGAAACTGTTACATCGGATACAGTGTCCGGGTTGATACAAATCTTCTTATAGGTCTGGCTGTCATTTTGGGTAAGACAGATGGTCGTCTCTCCCCCAATGGTAATAGTTCCGTTTTCTACCCAGCCCGGAATGCGGACATTTAGATAGATTGGTGTCTTATGATCCGGGGACGCATATTTCAGGTCTTCAATGTGAAAGGATATATTTCCGTCATAAGGATAGTTCGTATCCTGGATTAGTGTAAAGGATGCGCCGCAGGGAAGCTCAATCTGGGAGCGGCTTGCACCGTACATACCCATCCAGAGGGTGTCATCCGATACGGTATAGGCATATTCACTGGACTGGGCAATGGTTCTGGCAAGGTTTGGAGGGCAGCAGTAGCTTAAGATATACTCGCTTCTTTCCAGTGGCCAGATCAATTCGTAATCCAGTTTCTTTGCTCTGCGCAGCATGTTTTCATAGAAATATTTCTTGCCATCCATGCTGACAGCAGCGAGGTTTACATTCAGCATAGTACGTTCGATAATATCAAAATACTCAGCCTTCGGATCAGCCTGGAACATACGGTAAGCCCAGAATACACTTCCGATAGAAGCGCAGGTCTCGTTATAAGCGGTGATATTGGGAAGCTGGTATTCATATCCGTAAGCCTGGTGGATCTTCTGGTCAATGAAGAAGTTGCCATAGGGTGAGGTTCCGTTATAAAGGGCTCCGCAGCCTCCGGTTATGTAGATCTTCTTATCAACCAGGTTGCGCCAAACTTTATCCAGCATTTCCTTATATTCTGACTCGCCTGTTTCAGCATACAGATCCGCAACACCTGCATACAGATAGTTGGAACGCACTGCATGTCCTAAAATCTTATCGTGTTGTTTTAGGGGGATACGGTCCTGGTTATCATCGGTACCATCTTTTACAGAGTCACGTAACTCAATAGCAAGCTTTGCAAGCTCCAGATATTTTTTATCACCTGTTGTCCGGTACATTTCAATGAGACCCATGTAGTGGGATGGGCATACGGCGGTCTGTACTTCCCCGTTTTTAGCGTTATCCTGATACATCTGGTCAAGGTAAACGGCAGCTTTTTTAGCAATCTCCAGAAAGTTCTCTTTCCCGGTGATCCGTTTGTAAAGGCAGGCCGCAGTAAATAAATGTCCAAAGTTGTAAACCTCAAAATCATTGATATCACCTAAACGTGCAATACCGTTATTCTGGCGTTCGCCCAGAATCTGCTTGGTGGAAATATATCCATCTTCCAACTGGGCACGTCCGATGAGGTCAATATAATCATCCAGCTGATCTAAAAGTTCCTGATTTCCGTTTTTAGCGGCGCTGTACATTGCGGACTCCATCCATTTGTAAAAGTCCCCGTCGCCAAAGTTGGTTCCGTCAAAGGTACCTTCTGCCTCTCCGGCACAAATCCGGAAGTTTTCCACAACATGGCTGATATCCTTAGCTTCAAACATACTTTGTAAATGAGGAACTGTATCACCGGCGCATGCGGTAAATGCATCTGCCCAGAATCCCCTGGTCCAGTTAACGGCATTCCAGGGGAGAGGGGATACTTTTGAAAAAGGGGATTTTGTAGTATTAGTTAGCATGATAAAACCTCGCTTTCCATCTTTGATTAATTATTAATAGTATCTGGTAGTCCATAAACTGGAAACTTCCATAATATGTATTTCTGCGGGAAGGGAACCGGACGGCAGGCCTGCGGCGGGGAGTCTGGTTCAGAAATTAAATCAGACCTTTCATACGCAATGCTTCTTTTAAAGCTGCCGCCCCGTAACGTGGGCTGGAAACTACCGGCTTACCATAAGTTTCTGCGATTAACTCTTCGCAGTAAGCCATGGAGCCCTGACATAAAAGAATTACATCTACATCCTGACAGATTTCCCCGGCTTTTTTCAGAAGAAGTTCCCTGAACTGTTCCTGATTCAGTCCGAATGCACCATCAATTAAGCCGTCTGTCAGTGTTACTGGTTTTCCGATTTCCCTGGCAACACGCAGAATGGTATTTTTAGTTGGTTCTAAAGTGGTGGGAAGTGTAGCCAGTACTCCGATACGGGAACCCTGCCTTGCAGCATCCCGGCACATTTCTTCATCCACCCTTACAATAGGCACACCGAGGTATCTGCCCATGTCCTGTACACAGTCAGCCGCTTCTCCGACAGAAGAGCAGATATTCAAAACGGCATCTGCGCCATCCTGAACTGCTTTCAAGAACATGGTAATCAGTCTGGCAGCAGCATTTGCAGTCACATATCCATGATCTCTTGTTTCAGAAAGGATGGTAGGGTCTTCGTAACTCATCAGTGTTACTTCCTCTGGGAGCTGGCACTTTACTTCACGTTCTACTAATTCAATTAATTCTGGTGTGGTGCTTGTATACACTAATCCTATTTTCATGATTTTACCTATAATATATTGCAGGCTTGCTGCAATACTGCCACTTATTAAACGGGTTGAAAGAATCTCTGTGTGGCGTCCTTTCTATTTCATAATTTTCTTTCAGCCATTTTCCTGTTACGCAGTTTTGGATTTATAACTTCTTATCCAACGTTCAACGTAGGATGTTGAAATATAACCCTATATTCTCACATAATACAAGATTTGTAAAGATAGGAATTGTGCATAAAATAAAAAGGTTATTTTGTAAGTATTGTACAAGATCTTTTGAGAAAGAAGAAATTGGCATTGTAAGACTGTAAAGATTAGTGTATTTTAAAGTAGAGTGCAGATGAAAAATGCAGTGATTTTTCCGCTTTTTGAGATTTTCAGGAAAAGTGGAACTGAAATGGAGAAAACGAATGAAAAAGATTGCAAGATGGTTTGGAAGGTGTAAGATCAAGGATCAGATCAGAACAGCGATTATTGCCCTGGCTGTTTTTTCGACGGTATTGCTGGGAGTTCTCAGTTACTTTCTTTCCAAGCATATTATTGAGCGGAATTACCAGGAGGACTTTTCCTATAACCTGGAGATCTCGGATGAGATTACCGATATTCAGTTAAATAATATAATAGAGCTCACCAGAAATCTTCTGGTGAATCCCAGTTTTATGTCTGTTTTTAAGGAATCCGGTACAAATAAAAACAAGGATTTTTCCAGTACCCAGAGGCATACGCTGGAATCCTATCTGGGCAGAATTGCGACCCAGGAAACCCTGATTGGTGAGATTATTGTATTGGATAACACAGGAAAACTCTATACATATTCCGCTAATTCCGGTGAGAGTGTTTCCTATCATATCCAAAATGTGCTGGAAACCAGTTGGGTGAAGGAGATGAACGAAGCTAACGGGAAAGAAGTATTTTACGGGCAGAATATTCTGAATCCGGATAAGAACCGGGGAATGGTATCCATGGGGAAATTACTGGTAGATCCGGGGAACTATGAGGGAATCGGATATATGGTGGTAAATATTCGGCAGAAGATATTTGAAAAGGCCTTTGGCTCTACTCACCGGGCAAACCAAAGCGTATCTTTTATGGTGGTAGATGATAAAAAACATAACTCCATTATGTATTTCAGAGGAAACGAAGAAGATCAGGAACAGATTGAACAGGAGTATTTCCGGGGCTCCGGATTTGGGAATCAGTTTGTATTTGCCAGCGTGGAAAATGACCCCACCGGCTGGAAAATGGTGAGTATTATACGAAAAAGTGAACTTACCAGGGACAGTAATGTAATCGGGGCGATCATAATGGGAATCATTCTGATGCTGGTAATTTTAGGATTTTATATTTCCCGGTTTATATCCGGTAAAATCTATGAACCTCTCCGAAAACTGGAGAATACCATAGAGGAAGTGGGTGAGGGTAACAGAAATATCACCGAAGAATTTGATTCCAGTGAAGTTGGGCAGATTGGCAATAAATTCAAGCAGATGGTCAACAACAACCTGGAGCTTCGTGAACGTCTGCTTTCCAGTGAGTTAAAGGAAAGAGAATCGGAACTACTGCTTTTGCAGTCTCAGATTAATCCTCACTTTTTATATAATACTATGGATTCCCTTTATTGTATGGCGGTAATCCACGAGGCGGATGATATGGCACAAATGGTAGATGCGCTGTCCCGTACTTTTAGGCTCAGCCTGAACAAGGGGAATAAACTGATCAAAGTCGCAGATGAAGTGGCCCATATTAAGTCTTATATGGAAGTACAGAACTTCCGTTATAATAATCGCTTTGAACTGGGGCTTGATATCCCGGGAGAGTTGGACGATGTCTATATTTTGAAATTTATCCTCCAGCCGTTTGTGGAAAACGCGATGTATCATGGGCTGGAACCACAGATAGGAAAAGGGAGCATTCAGGTAGGTGCTGTCAGGGAAGATGAAAAAATTATTTTTACCATTGTGGATGACGGCGTGGGAATAGCTGATTTGTCTGTATTGGAAAAAGGATATGGAGTACGAAATGTAAGAGAGCGAATTGCGTTGTATTACGGAGAAGGATATGGAGTCAGATTTGACAGTGAGCCGGGAGTGGGGACAAAGGTTACGGTCACGGTAGGCTTGTCTTATCAGGAAGGAGTAATTGCAAATGAAAAGAGTAGTGATCGTTGATGATGAATATATTGTAGTAAATGGAATAAAAGCCATGATCGCCAGAGAAAAAATGGATTTCGAGGTAGTTGGATTTGCCTATGACGGGATTGAGGGGCTGCGTGTGATCCTGGAAGAAAAGCCGGATCTGGTTATTACGGATATCCGTATGCCCGGTATGGACGGACTTTCTTTAATTGAAGAAGCAAGAGAATACACGCCGGATACAGTTTTTGTAGTGATCAGCGGATATCAGGAATTTGAGTATGCCAGAAAGGCCCTTCTGCTTGGAGTCAGGGGTTATATCGATAAGCCCATAACAATGGACAAGATACGTGACACCATGCAGATGACCGAAAGCCTGCTGGCGGACAGGGCGGATCAATCCCGTAAAGAGGAAACCCAGACCAGGAAGAAAGAATTTCAGGATATCAGTCAGGAATTAATGCATTCCATAGAAGAAGCTGATATTAGATCATATGAAGAAATACTTTCCGGTACGTTAGAAGCGCTTCAAAATTATACGGACACACTGGAAGAATATAAGAAAGAAAGCTACAAAATGGTCTGTCTTGCTCTGGGCATTTATTTTGAAAAGCGCAGAGAAAGAAAGGAAGAACAACATTTTCCATCTTATCAAAATGTGGAAAATATGGAATCTTATGAAGAGGTCAATACATTTGTAGAAGAAATATTCCGATCCATGCTTCAAAGAATGGAGGTTACAAAGATCGGAGGGATGCACCGTACTGTAGAAAAGCTGCTGACCTATATTAATGAGAATTACCATCGGGATATCGGACTTGCGGAACTGGCGGATATGGTAGCTATGAATCCGGCATATCTTAGCATTCTGTTCAAAGATGAAGTTGGTATGAGTTACATTAAATATCTGACGAAAACCCGGATGGAACATGCAAAAGAACTTCTGAACCAGGGCTATAAGGTCATAGAGGTCAGCGAGAAGGTAGGGTACAGCAATTATCGTTATTTTTGCGATATTTTTAAAAAAAATGTGGGGCAGACGCCGAATGAGTATAAGGGTACGGTGCGGAGGAAAAGTGAGTAATGAGGGGGGATGAGGTAGCGTCCTCTTACTCAGCTAAACCCAGGACAAATCCTTCCGCATAAAAAGCCTCATCTAATAAAAGCTTTTCAGTGTGAATCAGAGTCTGCCCGCCCTTGCATTCAAAGGGGAGGGACTGCCCTGTACGCATGGAGCGGATTTCCCGGATATCAGCATCAATGGTCAGGGATAGCATATTGGGAAGGTCAGGGATTTCATCATACAGAAAGTAAGCATAGATATTCCCTGATTTTTGTGTATATTTTATCCGCTCCTGGAAATAGGGTGGAATAATTGATGTCTCATAGATTCCATCACCGAACAGAGCCAGCCATTTTCCCATATTTTTAATGGACTCTACGGCCGGTTTCGGAAGTTCGCCGTCGGGCTGAGGGGCAATATTGAGCGCAAGGTTTCCGCCCTTACTTACCACATTCAGCAGCATGTGGACCAGTTCCCTGCCTGTTTTAAAATGATCGGTATAATGAAAGGAAAATCTTTCGCCAACGGTGGCACAGGTCTCCCATGGAATGAACAGTGGCTGGTCAGGAATCTGTTTTTCCGGAGTGATAATATTTTCGTAAGGCCCTCCAACACAGCGGTCACAGACGATCAGATGGGGCTGTGTGGTGCTGCGCAGGGTCTCCACTACCTTTTCCAGATGGATGTCCTGGTCCAGATTATCCTTGCTGACCCATCCGCCATCCAGCCAAAGCACATCTATTTTTCCGTAGTTTCTTCCCAGTTCCAGAATTTGCCGGTGGGTGAATTCTTCAAATTTTTTCCACAGATCAGGGTGTTCCTTGATGTTATAATTCATATTCCTGGTTGGTGCCGTCCCGAATTCGCTGTGCCAGTAATAATCGCTGTGCCAGTCCGGTTTGGAGAAGTAAGCAGAGATGGCAAGTCCTTCTTTGCGGAAAGCATCATACAGGGAGCCTGCAATATCAGCATAGGGGCTGGTGTGAAAAGGACAGGATTCATGCGTAATTTTGTAATCGGTAGTTTCTGAATCAAACATGCAGAATCCATCGTGGTGTTTGGTAGTGAACAGGAGATACCGGAAGCCGCATTCCTTAGCCAGGCTTGCCCAGCGGTCGGGACGGAATTTCACTGGATTGAAAGTCTTATTTGCATTTATATACTGCTCCTTGAAGGTGGGGATGTCGGTCCAGTCCACGTCCTCCTGTGACCAGGACCCGTCTCCGTCAGAGAGAGGCCAGGATTCATAAGTTCCCAGCTGGCACCCGGGCGCCCAGTGCATCATAAGTCCCAGTTTTAATCCCATAAACCAGTTGATGTGTTCCTGTACAGCAGGACTGTCCGCAGGAACATATTTTTCGGCATCGGTATAGGTATGAATTCCATTAGTTACAACTTGTTCTTTCATCGTTATTCCTCCATTTTTAGGTTAAGGTGTTTCAAATGTAATGCGGGCAGTGAGAATGCCCCGCTCTTTCCGGTAAGTCAGTCCGCTTGCTCCCTTGAAATTTAAACGGATCCGCTCATTGATGTTGCGGATGCCAAATCCGTTGGACACTTTTAGTGCGGTATCTTCGGAGTGGTCTAAGAATTTGTTGAGTTCTCCTGCATCACAGCCTACACCGTCATCTGTGATGTCAATAATGACAGTACGGGCTGAGCGGTAAATATGTACCAGGATGTGAAGATCTTTTTTACTTTCCACCAGACCGTGGGAAATAGAGTTTTCAATCAGCGGCTGGAGGGTAAATTTGGGGATGTATACGGTGTTCAGATCCTCGGTGGCATCAACATCCAATACCAGGTTCTGGGAGTGGCGCAACTGCTGGATGTTGATATATTCCTGAATGTTTTGCAGTTCACTTGAGACAGGAACAAGCTTATCCGGTTCTGTAATGCTGTACCTCATAAGGTTTGCAATGGATGAGACAATTTCTGCAATTTCATCTTCGTTTTTTGAAAGAGCCATCCAGTTCACGATATCCATGGCATTAAATATGAAATGTGGATTGATCTGGGCCTGTAGTGCACGCAGTTCGGAACGTTTCTGCTGTTCGGTCTGCTCCTGAATATCCTGAATTAACTGGTTATTGTGGGAAATCAGCTGTGAAAAGCTGTCACAGAGCATGACAATTTCCTTATCTTTGGAAAAATGCAAGGTATCTACTGAAAAATTTCGTGTATCGTGTATTGTGCTGATCGTCTGCGCCATACGGATGATAGGGCGTGTAAAACGATTGGATATCAAATAAATGCCCGCCATCAGCACGAGAAAGATCAGGAATACAAACAACAGATAAAAGCGCATGAGATGGCTGAGCTGAGTCTGGATATCCCTGTAAGGTGTCAGAAACAATATTTTCAGATCATACCGCTGCAGGGAATTCAGACTCATTACATACCGCTGGTTATCCAGAGTGACAATTTCGCCGCCAAATGCCTGTCTTGCCATAAACCGGTCACAGGCTTCCAGGTACAGGGATTTTTGGGCATTGCTTAGGAATAAAAGTTCCTGCTGGCTGGTGAAAATTGCATATCCGCTGTTATCACTGATCGGATCAAGAGAAAAAGTACGTGCCAGGTCTTTGGCTGCAATGCTGATTACCATCACCCCCTGTCCTTCTTTGGAATAGGGGCCTGTATAGTAGTTATTATGAATAATCTGTGCAAAACAGAAATTCTTTGTTTCCGGATCCAGAAAAATACGGCTTCTTTTTCCCGATTCGATCAATTGCAGATACCAGCTCTCTTTCTTTACCTCGGTATCCGAAAAAATGTTGCTGGAAGAGACAAAAGGATTGGTATTCAGGGTCTGACTGTCGAAGAATTCTGCAATCGGAAGGCTGTCGTTCAGAAACAGCGTATTTTTCAGATACAGGCTGCTGCCCAGAATCTGACCGGTGGAATAATGGGAAAACTGGTTTGTAATGGATTGCCGGATCTTAATTTTCTCCAGGGAGTCTTTCACGGTTCCGGTGCTTAGGTAAATGCCGATTGCTTCGTCCCCAATGATTCTCAGGGAGGTCTGACGGATGGAATCCAGGAAACTCTCTACCATATTTGAATTCATAGTAACAGCTGATTTCTGATAACGCATAATTTCAGTTTCATATCCCTGGCGGAAGAGTATGAAGATAAAGGCATATGACAAGAGCGTGATTACTAATATTCCGCAGGAAAAGGCTAAAAATATTTTCTTTTTAATTCCCATGTTTCCTCCGTCTACTCAGATGTTTTTTTCAGATTCAGCGACTTTTGAATACATAAGTTGCGGTACTCGCTTGGCTTCATATTCATTTGTTTTTTGAAATATTTTGCAAAATATCTGGAATCCTCGTATCCGGATTTCAGAGCTACATCAGAAATGGAATACTGTACGTCGCTTAGGAGTTCCTTTGCCTTTTCCATACGCAGATTCGTCAGATAAGTACTCAGATTTTCACAGGTAGATTGCTTGAAAATGGTACTTAGATAAGAGATTGATACATTCATGGAATCCGCCAGATACGAGATATTAAATGACGGGGAATCAAAATGTTTCTGCATATATTCCCGTGCCGTCTCAATTAACGTGTCGGTACTTGCATGACGTTGTCTGCTGCTGGCAGTCATTACGTCGCTGTAGCGGGTGATAATAAAATTTATCTTTTCCTCAGGGCTTGGAAGATCATAAAACTGACTCAGCGTTTTGGATTTCGATGTGTCTAATACAGACTGAGAGATATTCAGCTGTTCAAAATAGGAATACAGATAATTCAGAAGCTGGGTTCCCAATGCATTGCCTTCCTGACTTTTCATAGGAGCAAAGTATTCTTCAGAAGAAAAATAAGAATCAAAAAATTTCAAATCACATTGTCTTAGCGCTGTTAGTATCTCATCTTTTAAAGAAGGACTCCATGATTTCAGATAAGTGTCCTTGCTGAATTTTTTTTCCTGATTGATACGCAGCAGCAATTCTTCCAGATCCTGGAGCTTCTGTCTTGTTACGGGCTTTAGAATGTAATCCGTCACTCCGTATTGGATTGCTTTCTGGGCATATGTAAACTCCCCGTGGGCACTTAACAGAATCAGTTTTATTTCCCAGTTCCGCGAAAAAATCTCTTTCGCCAGTTCCAGTCCATCCATCACAGGCATCTTGATATCCGAAATAATAACATCCGGAGGAGATAGCTCTATCAGTTCCAGAGCGTCTTTGCCATTGGAAGCAGTTCCGGTCAGGGTTCCTTCAAATCGCTTCCAGTCCAGCATGGATATCAGGCCTTCCACAGCGTACTTTTCATCATCAATTAATAATATATTCATAATTCTCCCTTCATTCATACAGGTATTTTGGCCTTTTGTTTGCACTTTCGCTCCATTTTTAGATTATAGCGGATTTTATAGGAAGAGACAAGTAAACGGGATGAATGCAGAAAAATAGTGCACCTTATCAAAAAAAAGTCAAGTTGTTCTGGCAGGGTTAATACTTGTATAATGGAAAAGGTAATAGAACCGGGGACATGTACAGAATTGAAAGGAACCCTGAGATGGTCAGGGAATGGAAAGGAGGAGATAATGCATATGAAAACAAAGGGGAACAGAACCGGAATTTCCGGTACTGCCAGAAAGAGAATGGTTTATTTTAAGAAAAACCTGCCTTTGACCTTGATGGCACTTCCGGCGGTTGTGATTATGATTTTGTTCAGATATCTGCCTTTAAGCGGGATTCTTCTTGCATTTAAGAAATTTAATGTTCGAAAAGGAATCTTTGGCAGCGAATACATAGGATTAGATAACTTTAAGTTTTTATTTAAAAGCTCAGATGCATTTATTATTACAAGAAATACGCTGCTTTATAATATCTTATTTCTGGTCATTGACCTGGTGATTGCGGTTGCAATTGCTATTGTGCTGAATGAACTATGGAATAAGAGGAGATCAAAGGTCTACCAGACGATATTTATGGCACCCTATTTTTTATCCTGGGTAGTGGTTTCTTTTGTAGGGTTTGCATTGTTAAGCGTAGATAACGGATTGTTTAACCGGTTATTGGAGATGTTTGGAAAGGAAGGGGTCAACTGGTACAGCGACCCGAAGTACTGGCCGGTGATCCTTGTTATTGTACAGATCTGGAAAACTGTTGGATATTCTACGGTAATGTATCTTGGATGCCTTACGGGGATACCAAATGATTATTATGAAGCCGCTGTTATGGATGGCGCTACCAAGTGGCAGCAGATCCGTTATATTACAATTCCATGTATGCGGTCTATGATGATTATCCTGTCCATTTTGGCAATCGGAAAAATCTTTTTCGCTGATTTCGGGCTGTTCTATCAGATGCCAAGAAACAATGGGCCATTATTCCCGGTGACAAATGTTATCGATACTTATTTATACCGGGCGCTGAAGGAAACCGGAAATATCGGAATGGCTTCGGCTGCAAACCTGTATCAGTCTGTGGTGGGCTGCGTATTGGTGGTGGTATCAAATATGGTTGTGAGAAAAATAGATAAAGAAAGTGCATTGTTTTAAGGGAGGGAATCGGCATGAGTGCTGGAAAGAAAAAAAAGAAAGAGGAGATTTTGGAATCCAATCCGGATTTTAACCGTATATCGGGAAAGTCCAATGTCATCTGGAATATTCTGCTGACGGTTATGGCATTGTCCTGTGTGCTGCCGCTGCTTCTGGTGGTAATTGTATCTTTTAGCAGCGAAAACAGTATCTATCAGAACGGTTACAGCTTTTTTCCATCCGAACTGAGCCTGGAAGCATACCGGTATTTTTTCCGGCTGGGAGACCAGATTGTCCGGTCTTATGGCGTGACTATATTTGTAACGGTCTTTGGCACATTGTTCAGTGTATTTATCACCTGTCTGTTTGCCTATGTATTATCCAGGTCAGATTACCGTTATAATAAAATATTGACGTATATGATGCTGTTTACGATGCTGTTTAATGGGGGGATGGTACCGAGTTATATTGTGAATACCCAGTTTCTGCACCTGGGGAATTCCATATGGTCACTGATACTCCCCATGAGCTTTAATGCATTTTATGTGGTGGTGCTGCGAACGTTCTATAAGAGTATTCCAATAGAGATTATCGAAGCGGCAAGGATCGATGGATCCGGAGAATTCAATACTTTTCTGAAGGTGGTTTTTCCGCTGTCAAAACCGGGAATAGCAACGATTTCCCTGTTTACCATGATCGCCTACTGGAACGACTGGTTCCTGGGAATGCTTTATATTATGGATCAGAAAAAATACCCGATCCAGACATTGCTGTGGAGTGTACAAAACAGTCTGGAATCGGTAAAGCAGTCGGCATCCAACGCACTTGAGTATGCGGAGGTTGCAAAATCCGCACCTACTGACAGCGGGCGTATGGCGCTGACCGTTTTAGTTGTGATACCTATTCTGCTGGCATATCCATTCTTCCAGAAATACTTTGTAAAAGGGTTGACGGTTGGAGGAGTGAAGGGCTGACAGATAGTAAATAAAAAATTAGTTTAAGGAGGAACAGGTATGAAAAGAAAGACAATTGCAGCGGTATTGGCTATTTCTATGGCAGCTGCGCTATTGGGAGGGTGCTCGGGCACTGGAGAGACAGGTTCTACGGCTTCTGAGACAAATGCCAAAGGCACGGAACAAGGGGCAGCGGAGTCAAACGGCTCAGAAGAGTCTAAGGAGACAAAGACGGCTGGTTCGGATGACATTGTAAAATTAAAATGGTATATGTCCATCAACCCTGTAGCACCGGACACCGATAAGGTCATTGAGAAATTAAATGAATATACCAGAGATAAAATTGGGGTTGAAATTGATTATCAGGTAATTGCCAATCCGGATTATAAGGAGAAGATGCCTACGTATATCAATTCCGGTGAATACTTTGATATCTGTTTTACTGCAAACTGGACGACAAATTATGCCCAGTTTGCCACAAGAGATGCATTTATGGATATCACAGAGCTGCTTCCCCAGTATGCGAAAGAAACCTATGACTTTATTCCCAAGGAGGAATGGGATGCGGTAAAAGTAGACGGCAAGATATACGGAGTGCCCTCTTATAAAGAGATGGGATGGCAGGGTTCGATCTATGCTAACAGTGATATGGCAAAAGAATATGGTATTGATTTGAGTAAGGTTAAGACATTAAATGACTATACAGAAGTTCTAAAAACCGTCAAAGAAAAATCCCAGGCAGAAGGAAAAAATGTGATTGGGTTATCAGGACTTAACAGTGGATTCCAGCTGGGCGTTCCCTTTGAATCCCTGACAGGTACGCCTACTTTACCGGGTGCATCTGCAATTCCGGAAACGAACCTCTTCGCAGACCAGGAGGAAGTGTTCAACCAGTATGCCACACCGGAATATATGGAATATTGCAAGATGGTTCACGGATGGTATCAGAATGGCTACATCTCCAAGGACCCGGTACAGTATGATTCTGACATTGCAAACAGAGATAACGATTTTAACAACGGAAATCTGTTTTCCTATGTGACAGCGAATGCCCCCGGTGCGGCACAGATGCTGGAGACAACGGCGGGACACGGAATTACATCCATCGACCTGACTATGCCGATTTTTGAAACGAGAAGCGCTCTTGGCGGACTGCTTGCAATCTCATCCGGAAGCGAACATCCGGAAAAAGCCCTGGAATTCATTAACCTGCTGAATACAGACCAGTATGTGGGAACTTTAATCCGCCATGGTATTGAAGGCGAACATTATACAGCAGTGGGTGACAACCAGATTGACCGGACTATGGGCGGTACACTTTCACCGGAAAAGAACGGGTATGATTACACTTTTGGATGGCAGTTTGGAACTCCCTTCAATCAAAAATGGGATATCTCATATCCTGAAAATATTGTAGATTTGTTCCAGGAATACAACGGTAAGAGCATTACAGCAAAACACAATGGATTTATGATTGACACTACTACGGTAGAAACGGTAATTGCTTCTGTGACAAACGTGGTGGCACAGTATGGACCGGCGCTGGAATCCGGTATGGTAGATCCCGAGGAAAAGATTCCGGAATTCCTGAAACAACTGGAGGAAAACGGTGTGGATGAACTGTTAAGTGAGATCAGCAGCCAGATTAAGGACCACAAATAAAATGAAAGAAGGGAAGGAAAAACCAAATATCGTATTTATCCTCACCGATGACCAGGGGGCATGGGCAATGCACTGTGCTGGAAATGAAGAAATCAGTACTCCGAATCTGGACCGCCTTGCAAAAGAAGGAATGAGGTTTGAAAACTTCTTTTGCACTTCCCCGGTGTGCTCACCCGCAAGGGCATCCATTCTCACCGGAAGGATTCCGTCCCAGCACGGCGTGCATGACTGGATCCGTTCGGGGAATCTGGACCTTGAGAGCCTTGGCGGAAAAAAAGAGGACCCTTATTATGCAAGTGAAGAAAAAGCGATTCCCTACCTGGAGGGAATGCTTACTTACACGGATGTACTGGCGGCGAACCACTACAGCTGCGCCCTTGCCGGGAAGTGGCATCTGGGTGACAGCAGGAACCCCCAGCATGGATTTACACGCTGGTATACCATTGCCAGAGGGGGGTGTCAGTATTATAAACCGGATATAATTGAAGATGGTGAACTACACTTTGACAACCGGTATGTAACGGATCTAATCACGGAAAAGGCAGTTTCTTACCTGGATGCAATGAGCGGGGAAGAGCCCCCGTTTTATCTGAGCATCCATTACACGGCTCCCCACGACCCCTGGGATGAAGACCAGCATCCAGGAGAATTTGTGGAGCTGTATCGGGATTGCAGCTTCCGTTCCGTCCCGGATCTTCCGGTACATCCAAACCAGATTAAAAGCGCTCCCTCCGGTACCGGAGAGGTCCGCAAGTCGCTGTTAAGAGGCTATTATGCGGCAGTATCCGCTATGGATGCAGGGGTTGGGAAGATAATTGACAGACTGGATGAACTTGGGATCAGACAGAATACCATCGTTATGTTTATGGCTGACAATGGTATGAATATGGGTCACCACGGAATCTGGGGCAAAGGAAACGGAACATTCCCGTTCAATCTATATGATACGGCAGTGAAAGTACCGTTTATTGCATCCTGGCGCGGAAAAATACCGGAGGGCATTACAGCGGAAAGTATGCACAGCCAGTATGATTTTATGCATACGCTGCTGGATCTGGTCCAGATCCCGGTAGAACTGCCCGGGAATCTTCCGGGCAAGAGCTTTAAAGAGGTATTGCTTACCGGTGATCAAAAGGATGACGGAGAGGTTGTGGTCTATGATGAGTATGGTCCCAACCGGATGATCCGCACCAGGGAATGGAAGCTGATCCACCGTTATCCCTACGGATCGGATGAACTGTATCATTTAAGCTGCGATCCCCGGGAGACGGATAACCTCATTGGCAGGGCGGAATATGAAACCGTGGAGAAAGAGCTTCTGGACAGGCTGACCCGGTGGTTTATCCGGTATGCAGATCCTAAAATGGATGCGTCCCGGGAAGGAGTGACCGGTTTTGGCCAGTTGTGCAGACCGGGGTGGTATTCCCGGGGAAGCAGCACTTATGCAAAATCTGAAAAATATCAAAACAAGGAGTAACGGAACTGATTTTATGCCCCGCAGCCAGTTATAGAACGTTTAGGGGTGGGGTTTTCAAATGGAAATAGGAGGAAAAGGGTATGGGAAAGAGACTAATCAGTATATTTTTGGCACTTATCCTGCTTTTGGCAGGTATTCCGGAAATGGGGCTTCTTGCAAAAGCGGCAGAACCGGGAAGTGCGGATCTGTTGAAACTGGTTGTAAATGAGGTGCCGATGATTCAGCAGGAATTTAATCCGGAGCAGACGGAGTACAAGGGCACCGCATATATGAGCGTTAAAAAGCTGAATGTATGGGCGGTTCCGTCCGATCCTGAAGCGGAAGTAAATATCAACGGTAAGAAAGTGGATTCTGCAAATGTCTCAAAAGCTAATAATTACGGCAGACAGGCAGTGGAATTTGACCAGAAACAGCAGGCGGACATTACAATACAGGTAACCAATGGAGACAGTGCAAAAACATATCATGTGCTGATACAGAAGGAGGATACGGACTACCGCGGCAGATCCTTAATTGAAGTGAAGAGTGTTTCAGCCAAAAGTGAGCAGGAGGGATTTGAAGCCGCAAAGGCCATTGACAAGAATGAGTCGGTGGGCTGGAAACCAATTGCTGCCAACGCAAAAGAGGTGGTTGGACAGTACATTGATTTTGATTTAGGACAAAATTATGTGGTGAGCAGAATGACGGCACTGCTTAATACCCCGGAAGACTGGGGACAGAACAGCATATGGAAGAACATGGTGGGCGTGCAGATTCGGGAAGACGGAAGTGAGGAGTGGACAACGGTATTTGAAAAAGGAAATCTGCGAAACCGGACTCCAAGACAGGTTACCGATCCATCCAGACAGTTTCACCGTTATGAGTTCGGAGATAACTACACAGGAAGATACATCCGATTTTCCTATACACAATATGAAATGAGTCTGATTCCGGAGATAAAAGAAATGATGATCTACGGCTATGAGCCAGGTGATCCCAGTATTCCTGAGCCATCCAGTGAAGAGATCAATCAGGAGTGTGTCGTACCCTCCAACCCCAACATTTCACGTGGACAGGAAATTCTGATGGATAAAGGATTCCAGTATACTTCCTGGGTTGCCAGCGGTGATTACGGAAGGGGAACTTATGATGCAAAAGAATATAAGGGCAGCGAACTGACCGGATTAATTTTTTACGATCCGCCGCTGGAAAATACAGAATTTTTTAAGTATACGCCGAATGCACAATGGGGAATTGCAAAAGCACCATGGGGAGGCAATGCCATGAGTGGAGCCGGAGAGCCAAGGGATTACCTCCCGGAAGAGATGCGCCCGTATGTTGCCAACTTTGTCAGCTCCTGTTTTGGGGATGAAGGACTATACAGCCTCACAGAAGTAAATTTATTTAAAAAGTGGTTTGACTGGAGCAAAGAAAACTATCCTGGCGTCATCCTGCATTCAAACCAGGCTCTCGGCAGAGGATGGGAGAATAATAATGCACAGCCAATGCATGTATTTACGGAAATCGCACAGCCGGATCTGCTGACCCATGACAACTATTATTATAACGGTACCGGATGGGACAATGAAACCGGGTCTACAAGAAACGTAATTATGTCCAGCAGCTGGCAGAGAGAAGCCGCACTTGCCGGACTCACCGGAGACGGAACCATGCCCATTCTTTTTGGACAATATGTGTCTGCTTTTGACCGTGACCTGACAGAATCCCAGAAATATATGATCAATAATGTTTCCCTGGCAATGGGAATGAAGTGGCTGGATTTATGGCGGACAGAATTTGCTTTTGATGAATGCTTCTTATTTGACTATGACGGAACACCAAAACGTTCTTACTATGAATGGGCTGATATTATCCGCCAGACAAAAAATATGGGGGATGCATTGATCCGGTTAAACAGCGATACCCTTGTAACGAAGACCGGGCTTAACGCCAGCGGGAATCCTAATACGGCAGCCAGCCGGCCGGCTACGGATGTAGTTGGGGGAATGGGAAGCTTTGAAGACAATACAGAGAAAAACACGGAATATTATATATCCGGTGTGGAAGCTGAGAATCTGGGTACCGTAAATGGAGGAAATCCGGGAGATGTGGTTCTGGGTTACTTTAACCCCCTTCCGGGGCTGACCTCCAAAGAACTGACTGATTATTTCGGATGCAGTTATCCGAAGGGATTTATGGTAGTAAATGGTCTCTTTGATGGAATGAAAAAGGCTGCACAGTCAGGAAACAATGGAAAGAACTGGATTCAGGTGGATGATGGAAGTGAAGAAGAAACAATGCAGCATATCACTTTGACTTTTGCAAAGGACCATCCGCAGCTGAAGAAGGTTAACCGAGAAACAGGCAAGGTAGAGTCAGTGGAGATTGGCGCAGACAATACCCTGGAAATTACCATGGGCGGTGGAGCGGCAGAACTTTACTTTTGGTCTGATGTGTCCGCAAATGCTTCTTCCAATCCGGAACAGGCAGAAGCAGCCTTCGACCAGAATATTTCCACCGCTTGGGCAGCAGCAAGCGACGCTGTTTATCCCATCACACTGGATAAGAAATTTTCCGGTTCCTACATGATCAATAAAGTTACCATAAATGAATCAGGAAGTAATATCACCGGGTTTGATCTGGAATACCGCACAAGTGAGGGGAACTGGGAAAAAATTCTGTTAGACGATGCCGGCACCGGAAGTATAGGGGTGAGTAAAACCGTGCAGTTTGCTCCTGTGAAGGCAACAGGAATACGGCTTGTGATCCGGGCAGCAGACAAGGTTCCGGCCATCCGGGAAATCCGCTACTTTAAGTATGATGAAGCGGCAGATGATACCGCTGAAAAGACCGTTACCATTAATGACAATGATATGGGAGAAGGTATCAACCAGTTCTCATTTGATGACAATTTCACCTACCGTGAAACAGAAGATGGCAATTTCCCAACCACAATCGGGAATGACGTTCATTTTACCAATGTAACGGGAGCAGAATCTACCCTGCATTTTTATGGCACAAAGCTGGAGCTGTTTTACAGAAAGTACAACAGCAATGCCAATATCAGTGTATCTATCGATGGCGGTGAACCGGTGACAATTGACACGTCAGCCGGTGGCGAAAAGTTTGCTTCTACCGTCTTTGCAGATCTGGAACTGAAAGAACACACTGCCGTAATTCGTAAGACATCGGAAGCTCAGATAGCCATTGATGGTGCAAAGGTTACCTATAAAGGACAGCTTCCTGACAACACCGGACGGAAGGTTCAGACTTATGTCAATGACAAGTCTGATCAGATTACTTATAACCCGCAGGCAGTGTCCACCACAGCAAACGAAGAGCCGGATAAAAGGGCAGCAGGATGGGCACAGTTTACGCAGACAGATTCCACCAACACCGGCTGGACCTCCAGCAGTAAAGAAGGGGCTTACTATGAAATTGCATTCTATGGTACGGATGTGACGGTTTATGCCCCCAAGAAGCTTCGCCATATATTCGGAGGAAACGAAACGATTCCCTGGGGAGAAGCAGAAATTACACTGGACGGAGAACCAGTAGATGCCGGATATGATGTAGATAATGAAAATGGCAATGTGAACTTCGGACTTCCTGTTTTGAAAGTCCATGCCAGTGACGAAAATGCAGACCATAAGCTGCGGATTACCGTTAAAAGCGGTGTCAGCCGGATTGACTATGCCGTAGTGGGAAGCATTGCAGAGAAAGAACCGGCTGAAGTAACTACGGCAACTGTTACAGCGATTGCAGGAGAGAACGGAAAAGTTGAGCCGAAGATCCAGGAAGTGAAGCTTCATGATGACGCTCTGCTGCGTGCGATACCGGATGAAGGCTATATGCTGGATCAGATAGAATCAACGGGTAACTATTCCGTAGAAGGAAATACGATACTGCTTCCCGATGTTCAGAAGGATCATACCGTAACGGTGACATTTCGCCGTATTGCAGATAAGACGGCACTTCAGACCGCACTGGAGGCGGCAGAAGCTTATATTCCCGATGGATATACAGAAGGGAGTTATGCCGTATTAAAAGCAGCAATAGAAGAGGCAAAGGCTGTTTTGGAAGATGAAAAAGCAGAGCAGGATGCAATAGAGGAGCAGATTAACAAGCTTTCGGAAGCCATTGCCCAGCTAGAAAGTATTCTTGCCGACCTGACACAGCTGAAGTCCTTATACAATGCTGTTTCACAGATGGATATGAGCATTTACACAAAAGACAGCGCAGCAACCCTGAAAAATGCACTGGATCATGCAGCGGCTGTCGTTGAAAAAGAAAATGCTACAAAAGTGGAAGCGGCAGAAGCAGAGTCAGGTCTGTTGGTAGCGCTTGCCGGACTGGAGAAGAAAGAGACAGAACCCGAGACCGATAAATCATTGGCTAAGGCATTTCAAAATGCTTACAAAGATCTGGATCTGTCCGGATATACCCAGGATAGTGCAACCGTATTTACGGAAGCCCTGGATCGTCTGTCCGGCGTGATTGATAATGAAAATACCACACAGGAAGAGGTTGACAATGCCATAGCAGGGCTTCTGTCAGCAGCAACTGCACTGACAGTATCGACGGAAGATCCCGAAAAGCCGGAAGTAACGGTAGACTTCTCGCTGCTGAAAGTACTCTTCGATGCATATAAAGGAGTTGACACCACAAAGTACACAAAAGACAGTGCCGATGCATTCCTTGCAGCACTGAGAGCGGCAGAGGAGGTACTAAATAGTAAAGAAGCAGATCAGGCAGTAGTTGACCAGGCAGTAGTTGACCAGGCAGTGGCAGCCTTGGTGAAAGCAGAGGCAGATTTAACAGAAGCACCGGTTGTCACAACAGACACCACAACGCTGAAAGTACTCTATCAGGTATACTCCGCACTTGATACCGGGAAATATACGGACTTTAGTGCAAAAGTCCTGAAGGATGCAGTGGCAGCGGCATCGGCTGTTTTAAATAATCCAAATGCAGCCCAGGATCAGATTGACCAGGCGGCAGCAGGACTGATGTCAGCAGCAGTGGGACTGGAATTAAAACCGAATGAGGCTCCACAGCCTGTGGTACCGGCACTGAAAAAAGGCCAGATTCTGACGTACAAGGGACTGAAATACAAAGTAACCAATCCTGTAGCGGGAAAAGCAGCTGTAATGGTAGTTGGAGCTGCCAGCAGGTCAGTTAAGAAGGTGAATGTTCCATCTGCGGTAACTTTAAGAGGTGTAAAATGCAAAGTTACAAAGATTGGACCGAAATCATTTAAGAATTACAAGAGGCTGCAATGGATTACCATTGGTGCAAAGGTAACGGCGATTGGAAAACAGGCATTTTACGGAGACAGCAGTCTTACCAGAATCACAGTTAAGTCTAAGGTATTGAACAAAGCCTACAGCAATTGTCTGAAGAAAATATCTTCTAAGGCAGTGATCCGGGTTCCAAGATCGAAAGTCAACGATTATAAAAAACTATTTAAAAACAAAGGACAAAAGAGCAGTGTAGAAATAAAATAGCAGAATGGGATTGTAAAAAATGATTCCAACAGGGAAGTGAAGCACATGTATTAACTGGGAGGGGGCATATATGCCCTCTCCTCGTTGATTCTTTATACAGGCACCTATGATTATAAAGTTTCTGCTTATCGGTATGAGTCTGTTTAGTGAAAGGATAAAAATAATGGATTATAAATTTAAATTAATAAGTTCTCTGAATAAAGTCTTTCCGGGAGTGGAGCCCGGGGAGGATTTGGAAGGCATAACGTTATCGGGCTTTTGGGGAGAAACCATTTCCCTCCAATGTGCATACCGGGCGGATTCTTTGTATACCGGATATGGAAGGTTAGTAGTAAACGGAAGCTTAAAAGATGCGGTGCGGATACGTGAGGTAAAGCTCATGCCTTCCGTTCTGCCCTGCAACGGGGAATGTGATGGACATTATCTCTCCAAAGAACCCGGTCTTTACCCTGATTTGATAAGCAGTATTTCTCTGGAGCGGATAACATATATCCCACGTCAATGGCACGCTTTGTGGATTGATCTGGAAGCAGAAGAGGGAATGGAGGGAAAGCAGGATCTCATATTGCAGTTTTATAATGAAGAACAGATATTGGTGGGTGAGGTTCGGACAGAGATCTGTATATATCCCATACATTTGAAGCCCCAGACCTGTTTTCATACAGAATGGTTTCACTGCGACTGCCTTGCAGACTATTATCAGGTAGAACCCTGGTCAGTGCCGCACTGGGAGATCATGAGAAATTTTATCACCTTGTATGGCAAACGTGGCATGAATATGATATTAGCCCCGGCATTCACTCCGCCGCTGGATACCGCCATAGGAGAAGAGCGTACTACAGTTCAGCTGGTGGACGTAAAGGTTATGGGCGGAAAATATATCTTTTCCTTTGAGAAACTGTACGCCTTTTTCCAGATGTGCATGGAATGCGGGGTGAAATATTTTGAGATCGCTCATCTGTTTACCCAGTGGGGGGCGAAAAGTGCACCGAAAGTGATGGCAGAAAAGGACGGTACCCTGGTGCGGATATTCGGCTGGGAGACCGACAGCCAAAGCTTTGCATATCAGGAATTTCTGGGACAATTTCTGGATGCCCTGGTGCTCAGGCTGGATGAGTGGAATTTAAGAGGAAGGGTATTTTTTCATTTATCAGATGAGCCGGAAGAAAAGGACCTGGAAATGTACCGGAAAGTCCGGGAATCCGTATCCGCCCATTTAAAGGGTTACCCCATTATGGATGCAGTGTCCAGATATGCCTTTTATGAGAGCGGGGTGGTGGATAAGCCGGTCCCGGCAGTTGACCATCTGGAGCCTTTTTTAAAACATCAGGTGCCGGGACTTTGGACCTACTATTGCACAGCCCAGGGAAAAGATGTGACAAACCGCTTTTTTGCCATGCCTTCCGGCAGAACCCGGATTCTAGGGGTACAGATGTACCAGTACGGACTGGAGGGATTTTTACACTGGGGGTTTAATTTCTACAATTCCCAGTATTCCCTGTCCCATATTAACCCTTTCCAGGTCACGGATGCCGGGGCAGCGTTCCCATCCGGCGATGCATTTTTGGTATATCCGGGAGAAGATGGCTGCCCGGAAGAATCTCTCCGCCTTATGGCATTATCTCAGGCGATGCAGGATATCCGGGCATTTCAGATGCTGGAAGGACTCACATCCAGGGAATATGTAATGGATTTGATCAGACTGGCAGCAGAAGAACCCATAACCCTGGTTTCTTATCCGTACAGCAGTCAGTTTTTTCAGAATCTCCGGGAAATTGTAAATAAAGAGATCGCGGACAGAAAATTTTAGGTTTTCCTAAAAAATCCTAACATTTTATAAAAAATTAATGACTATAATTATTTTTAAAAGCTGATATGATGTATATATAACAAGTTTTTCGAAAAACTGACAGCACTTAAATTATAAAATGAAGGATTTATGGAGGAAAATAGAATGAAAAAACGTATACTTGCAGCGATTCTTTCTGCGGCAATGGTTATGGGGGCTTTAGCAGGATGTGGTTCTTCTTCGGGAGAAACCTCAAAAGAGACACAGAATGCTGGAACAACAGCAGACTCAGCAGCAGATTCAAAGACAGATACAGATGCAGCAGCAACAGGAAATAATGAGGACGGAAATGATACGGCATCTGCAGACTCTGACAAACCGGCTAAGAAATTTAAAATTTTGTCTATCTGGGCAGAGGATACAAAAGAAGGAAAATTATTATATAACCTGACAAAACAGTATCAGGAAGAAGTAAATCCAAACTTTGAATTTGAATTTGAGCTGGTTTCAGCAAATGACCTGACCACAAAGGTTGCTACTTTAGTCGCTTCCAATGATCTTCCGGATGCGTTTGCTTATGTGGCCGGTCAACCGCTTACGGAACTGATTAATGCAGATAAAGTTGTAAATATTTCAGAGCAATTAGAAAAACTGGGTGTATCGGATCAGATTGAAGAAGGCGCAGTTACCCTGTTAAAAGGACTTTCTAATACTGACAGCATCTATGATCTTCCACTGGGATTGAATATTGAAGGCTTCTGGTATAACAAGAAAGTATTTGAAGATGCAGGTGTGGAAGTTCCCAAGACCTGGGATGATTTAATCAAAGTATGTGACACGTTAAAAGAAAAAGGTGTTCAGCCAATGTCAATCGGCGGATCTGAAAAATGGCCTTTAAGCCGTCTGGTGAATGCATATGTAATCCGTACCATGGGTGTGGATGCACTGACAAAAGCTACATCAGGAGAGATTTCCTTTACGGATCCTAAATTTGCAGAAGCAGCGAAACAGGTATCAGATATGGCTTCAAAGGGATACTTTGGCGAAGGTGTTACAACCGTTGACCAGACGACTGCAGGAAACATGATGCTGGCTGGTGAGTCAGCAATGTGCTACAACGGAAGCTGGTTTACAGAAGACATCACAAGCGAGAATAACCCGGCAGGAGAAGAGGGAATCGGATATTTCAGTATTCCTGTAGTAGATGAATCCGTCAGCCCGATCACCGAAGTTCCGATGAACTGTGGTAATATACTGGCACTTTCCAAAGATAAATACGATGATGCAACAGCAGACTGGTTAAAATATTTCGTAGAACATGCAGGCGATTATGCAATGAAGGAAATGGGTTCTGTAAAAGGCTACAAATATACGGTTGAAGGTGAATTAAGCCCGATCAACCAGGTGGTTGTAGATACTATTGATTCCGTAACAAATGCAGCAACCTGGTTCGAAGCGATGATGAACAATGAAACCAAGACAGCAGCACAGGATAACGTTCAGACCCTTGCCAACGGAGAAATGACACCGGAAGAATATATGCAGTCCATACAGGATGCTTATGATTTGAGCAAATAACATTTGCGGCAGCAGTTGAATGGACACATGGGCAGCGCATGCTGCCCAAGGAAATAAATGAACAGAGCGATAGATTATGGGAAAGACAGCAGCATGGAAACGTGTATCAGACTGGATCTCGGCCTGTCGCTCTTTTTATACCCAAAATGCAGACAAAACACGTACTTAAGGCAGTATTGTAAGCAGGCTTACGATATGCAAATGGAGGCAAGTATGAATAAAGTATTAGGAAATAAAAAAGCAATTGCTTTATTTGTAATACCTGGCCTGATCTTATATGTAGGGCTGGTATTCGTTCCGGTTATCTGGTCATTCGTATATTCATTCTACGATGGCACACCTGGGCTGAACTGGAGTTTTTCCGGTTTAAAAAATTATGAAAAGTTATTTATTGATGCACGTTTTAAAGATGCCCTGGTAGTGAACTTAAAGTATATCGGCATGGTTATGCTAGGACAGGTTGCACTTGGACTGTGTATGGCGCTGGTATTTAAATTCTGGTTAAAGCGATTCAAAAATGTAATCCGTACCCTGATCTTCTTTCCGGTAGTACTGCCAACAGTAGCGGTAGGCCAGTTGTTTGCAAAAATTTATGAGATTCAGCCAAACTACGGTTTATTAAACAGTATTCTGGCAAATATCGGTCTGCAGGACTGGGTACAGCCCTGGATTGGACAGGCAAGTACAGCGCTGAAAGCTTTAAGCGTCATGGATGTATGGGTTTCAATGGGATTCTACGCAGTTATTTTCTATGGTGCGCTTCTGGATATTCCGGATGATGTAATGGAAGCTGCGAAGATTGACGGATGCAACGCATGGAATTTGTTTAAAGGCATCCTCATGCCGCTCCTTCGCCCGGTAACTATCACCTGTCTGGTATTCAGCTTCTCCGGTACGGTGAAGATGTTTGAATCTGCAATGGCTCTGACCGGAGGCGGTCCCGGAAATGCAACGACTTCACTTTCCATGTATATGTACAATGCTTCTTTTGGATTTGGAAAGGTCGGATACGGCAGTACCATAGCAATTGTCATTTTTATTATCTGTATTATTGGAACTACAATTATTAAGAAATTCGACAGACAGGGATAGGAGGAGCGGATATGAACGGATATAAAGCAAAAAAAATAACAAAATCTGTATTAATTAAAATCTTTATTTTTATCCTGGTGATTATCGAAGTATATCCAATCTTCTGGATGCTGACTGCGGCGCTGAAGAAACCGGCAGAATTTGTAACAAAAGCAGCTTACGCTCTTCCCGATGGTCTTTATTTCCAGAACTTTATTGATGCGTGGACACGAGGAAACATGGGACTTTTCTTTAAGAATAGTTTGATTAACACGTTGGTCTCCCTGGTATTTATCGTAGTCTTCAGTATGACAATCGGTTTTGCCGTAACAAAGATGGAATGGAAGCTGAGAGGATTTTTCGAGAAATTCTTCTTAATGGGTATCATGGTTCCGGTGGCTACAGCGCTGATTCCATTGTTTCAGATTTACAATAAGATGGGACTGGTGAATACCCGGCTTTGCCTGATTCTGACTTACATAGCATTTGGACTGTCACTGTCTGTATTCCTGGTGACCGGATATATGAAATCTTTATCCAATGATATAATGGAAGCTTCCGTTATTGATGGGTGCGGTATCTTCAGTATGATGTGGCACATTGTAGTACCCCTTATGAAAAATGCGGCTGTAACCGTATTGGTACTGCAGTTCTTCTACAAATGGAATGATTTGATTTTCTCCATGACATTTATCAGTGATACCAAACTGAAAACCATTCAGACCGGACTTTTGTATTTCCAGAATGAATTCGGGGCAAAAAACTGGGGAGCCATATTTGCTTCCGTATCCATGAGTGTTCTGCCTATGCTGATTTTATATATGATTTTAAATAAAACCGTAATCGAAGGTATGACAGCCGGAGCGGTTAAGGGATAATAAAAAGGAGGCGTTTTCCAAACGGCCTCCTTTTTGCTGTATGTTTTTAAGCTTTAATGATTCTCTTTGACCAGATGTTCAAACTCTTCCAGCGGCATTGGCCTGGCGTAATAGAAACCCTGCGCCCGGTGGCAGCCCATCTCCATCAGCATTTCAGCCTGTTCTTCATTTTCCACACCTTCACAAATAATGGAAATATTCAAACCATGGATTACATTAATAATTCCTTGTATAATGGTACGCATGCGCTTTTTCGCAATACCTTCCTGGAGAAAGCTGCGATCCAGCTTGATTACATCCACTGTAAGGTACTGGAGCATTCCAAGAGAGGAATATCCGGAGCCAAAATCATCAATGGATATGAGAAAGTTAAGTTTCTTCAATCGACCCAGATAATCCAGAACTCTTTCTTTGTTTTCCATAACTACACTTTCCGTTATTTCCAGTTCCAGATATTCATGGGGAACCTGGAATTGATCTGCTATCCGGCAAAGGGTCTGGGGGAAGTCTTCGTTTCTAAAATGAAGTCTGGAAAAATTACAGGATACCGGTTTTACTTCCAGACCCTGGTCGATCCAGGAACGGATAATCCGGCACACGTTAGTATAAATACACAAATCAATTTCTACAATAAAACCATTTTTTTCAAAAAATGGAATGAAAGAACCGGGATACTGTATTTCCTTTTGTGTGTCAATCCATCTAACCAATGCTTCACTTCCAATAATGGAATGATCTGCCATATTGTATTTGGGCTGAAAATAGGGGATAAACTCATTGTTTTCTAATGCGGCATGCATTACGTTTGCCAGTTTTCGCTCCTGCAGTTCTTCCTGGCGCATATTTTCATCATACTTGATTGTCAGGCTCTTATGGGTGATCTTTGCGCTTCTTCTGGCGTAATTCGCCAGATCCAGCATCAGGGATACATCCAGGGGATCGGTATCCTGTAAGAGATAAACGCCAAAGATAATAATCAGCCGGTAGGTTTTATTTTCTGCTATCAGAAGGTCATTCATTTGGTGATCAATGGACTTTGTCCGTTCCGTCATCTGGGTCCAGTTTTCATAACGCAGCATCAGCACAAACTGGTCAGCGGATACCCGGGCACAGCATTCACCTTCCCGTATATTTTCACGCAGGATATTGGCAAAATTACGTAGCAGCTGATCTCCTTCTGCAAAACCAAAGGTATCATTAATCGTTTTGAATTGATTAATATCAGCATAGATAAATGCATAAGTCCTGTTACCGGGAATGCTCAGTATTTTTTCTGCTTCCAGCCGGAATTTATTTAAGTTCCAGATGTTTGTAAGATCATCTAAATACATAATTTTTTCAATCTGCCGGTGATTCCTGGATTTCGTAATCAGAATGTAACTGAATACACTGATTACCAGGATAAAAACCAGAAATATAATACTCATAGTCTGCACCGGATATTGATAGAGCAGGTCGCGCCAGTTTACAGAGTGTGAGTTTAAACTGTTTTTCAGAACCAGTTCATTAATCATGTCATTAGAGGTATATTGCAATACCTTGTCCAGGATAGAGAACAGTCTGGGATCCGATGAACTGGAGATACCAAGGCTGATTTCATCGGAGTAATTTGTCATCGTAACAATAGAAAATGGCTCATATCTTGGATCAGATAATAGGTGTTCCGCAATATAGGTATTGGAATAAGTAATATCTGCATCACCCCGGGCTAATGCCTGAAAGCATTCTTCTGCTGAGTCATAATACAGAATTTTTTTATCCTGATTATCTGCTGAAATACTTTCAGAGAGAAAAAATCCGTCAGACAATGCCAGTACGGGTGAAGAAGTTTTCCGGTTGGCGCTGATCATTGCTACCGGCGCCCGGAGAAAATAGGAAGTGGTAGACAGCTGATTCTGTGCTGCCCACAAATAGTCATTGGCTACGCTGGCAATAATTTCAGCAGAACCATCCTTCACGGCATCAAGCGCATCTTTATAGTTTTCTTCCGGAATATAGGTAAAGCGAAGTCCCGTGGTATTACTGATCATTGTGAACAAGTCTGCCACTACTCCGGAAAATTTCCCCGCTGCAGTGTCCAGATAGCTTAAGGGAGACTGATTGGAGCTGTAAACCACATTAATAGGTGCCGTATCCTGGATGAACTCCTTCTCCGATGGGGTAAAGACAGGTTCCTGGGTGGTGCTGACTGAAAAATATTTTTGATAAAGTTTGATATCATAATAGGGATCTCTTAATTTAATTCTGTTTAAAGTAGAATTTAACTCGCCCAGCAGATCGGGTCGATTCTTTGAAACAGCCATATAGATTGGTTCCGGGGAAAACTGGGCAATACTGCGGTAAGTACTGCTTTTTCCAAGGTGCGTAATAGCGATGGCGTCTAAAGTCCGGTCATCCAGCGCTTTTAAAAGAGCCTGCGTTTCATCATAGGGAATCGTATCTACCTTAATATTATTGGACTTACAGTAGGCCTTAAAGTTTGCTGCATCCACACTGTCCCGGATAACACCGACCTTCATTCCGTTAAAAGAGGAAAAGTCTTCATAATCATAGCGGGTATCATCACAGCGTAAATTCAGCGTACTGTAAATATTGCACATGGCACTGTCAGGAAACAGAAGATCTTCTGCCCTGTCTTTTGTATAGTATAAGGCAGGCAGCATATCAATTTCACCTGAAATTAACATATCATATGCAGAAGTAAAGCTATTTGCATCCACAATTTCATAGTCCCAACCTGTATATTTAGCTATTTGCTGAAGATATTCGAAGTTAAATCCAACATAGTTACCTTCATCGTTCCGACTCATATAATCCCCGTCTTCGTAATAACCGATACGTACTTTTTCGGAAGCATGTACAGATTGGGAAAGAAGGGAAAAACAGCATAAAAACAGGCATAAAAAGAACAATGATTTAAAGATGCTTGAATCGCTTTTCATGGTGAACCCCTTTCCGCGCTAGAGAGAGTTTGAAAATAGCTTTTTGAAATATGTGCGTTACACAAAGTGGGGTGTGCTGATGGCAGAAATGTATTTTCAAACAGGCTCTAATTATGTAATATTATATATTCTTTAGGGAAAAAAAGCAATAAAGGATGTGATATAGGTGCAAATATTACAATAGATGATCAATGCAGGAATTGACACAGCGTCCGTCCGCTGTGCCGGTTCCTTTTTTTTCATACAGCGGTATTTCTACATTAATACTCATTAATGCAAATAGGTCCCGCCAAAACCTCTCTGCAGATAGCAACCGTAAAATCTTTTCTGGTACAGTAGGTCCACTTAACCAGGGTAAAGCAGTGTTTCTCAATCTCAATGCCGGTTATGCATCTGGGATGAACGCAGCTGCCCGTGTTAAAAAATGGTGTTGCTGATACGTCTGCCAGCATTGGGCGGTGGGTATGGCCGGTAATCAGTATGTGTCCTTCGTTTTTTGCCCAGGTGCTTAAATTCTGTTCTATTTTACGTTTCCGTATATTATTTTTTGCGGCGCTGGTAGGGTCCAGAATTCCGATGTATTCCAACGGCCGCCAAAGATAGCGTACCAGGAAACGGGAAAGATGCCAGAGCTTTGTATTGAAAAAATCTGCCTGGTGGCCATGGGCAAGGTAAACGTCACGAATACCCGGTATGACATCCAGGATCAGTCCCTCATAAAATTGTATGCCGGGCAGCAAAGGGGTATAGTTTCTGGACTCAGGACAGTAATATACCGTACAGTTACGCTTGGCATATCCGGGAAAGCTCTTCATAATGTCATGGTTGCCATAGATCAGATAAAGACGGTTTTCCTCATAAAATTTAGACATTAGCCAAAAGGTGTTGCTGTGTATATTTATAATCTGGGTCATGGACCGGTTTTCCCACAGTTCATCCCCATCGCCCAGCTCAATATAAGTAAAATTATTCATATAATAGTATTGAAGTGCTGCAAAAAAAAGATTCTGGTTCTTTAAAAAATTATCGGTAGAGGTGCCGTTGCCCCGATGGCAGTCACTCATCAGAATATATTTTGAATCAGGTGTTAGCGGCAGATGCAGAGCATTTTCAAACGCCTTACTAAGACGTGTATAGTAGCTCATGGCTTTTGGAAGCGTTTGCCTGAGATTCCCATGCAGACGACTTTATGATAGAGGGGCGGCAGATAAAACAGCAGATAAGTAAGCCGGTCCTGGGTATTCTGGAAGGGGCGGGTAAGCATCAGGTAGGTTTTCATGTATATCCGATTGGTAAAATTCAGATAGGAAATTCTCCGGGAAGACAGGACTTTTCCAGGTACAGTCTTGGGGGTTGTAAAACAAAAGGCTACGGTCAGCTGATAGAGAGACAGGTCGCTGAGTGCATAACCCAGAATTAACAGGCTGTCAACAAAGGCATCCATCATGCCGGTGTTGGGAAATGTAATAGATACCTGCATTCTAAGAGAATCCGGTTTTGAAAGATTACCGGTAAGAAAACCGGATAGTTTTTGATGCATAGCGGAAACGGTAAAGAGTGTTTCCGATCCCTGTATAAGCCGGAAGGAATATTTCAGCACTTTGTTTTGGGTGACATTTTCAAAATGTATTTCATTCAGGAAGACAGATGATACAAGGTGGTCTGCTGCATAGATGCCGATTTCAGCGCCCGCATGAATTCCATATTGTCCTTTCCAGAGTTCAATCAGCCAGGTTCTCCCTTCGTAATCAAAGTAGACAGGTTCACAATCGTATATAATATGGAAATGAGCAGCTTTTTCATCATATACTCCGGTATATCCGCTGTTTTGATTCCAGTCGTTTAAAGCTGTAGTGAAAATATGTTTTTCTGGATGCCAGGCCAGGCCAAAGGGGTTGACAGAACGGTTCAACAGCACTGTTTTTTCATAGTCAGTAAGAGCAGATACCTTTTTTATCATTTGCTTCCGTCTGTAATAGATCAGTATAATGCAGACAGCCGCCAGTGTATACAGCAGATAGAGAAGAATATACATAATGAACCTCATAATAAAATCCCTTACCATTATATATATGCAGAAGAATGGTATTTGGGTATGTTATTCGGACAAAATATTTGAAGAAACTGGAATTTCAGCAGACCTCTATATACAAGGCATTCTTTTTTCTTTAATTCGTTTTTTATGTAAAAATATTAATATGTAACAAATAATAAAAAAGTGTTGCAATGATTGTTGCATTGTGATACGATAACTGTATGAAAAACATTCTATACCCTGGCTGTTCTGCCAGTTGATTTCCAATTGATAATTAATTTTTCTTTGAATAATCAATTTCTATCAGCTGATTATTGTAAACATGTTCTGGAAAAGTACCATTATCAGGCGGCATATTATAGTTAATAAATTCTAATAATCTCCCATGAATATTGTATGTAAATTAATATATGCACTATATATAATTAATTTGTAACAGTAAATTCAAGGAGGGTGTCTATGAACAGAAGAAAAGAACATGTAAACATTTTTATTGCAGTTTTATTAGTAATCAGTATAATACTGCCTTCGTTAAGTGCAGCTGCAAAAGAAAAGGAAACTGTGCAAACCCAAAAAGCAACTGTAATTGAAGTAACCGATTATGGGGCGGACCCAACCGGAGTAAAGGACAGCACAGAGGCGGTCTGGGATGCCCTTCAGGCAGCAAAAGAACTGGAAAAGAACGGAGAGCCCGTAACGCTGAAATTTCCAAAGGGTGAATATCACATCTATAAAGACAAGGCTCAGATAAGAGAATATCACACTTCTAATACAAACAGTATTCAAAGCCCTCAGAAGACGATTGGCATTTTGATAGATGGTCATGAGAATTTAACAGTCGAGGGAAATGACTCCTTATTTATGATGCACGGAAATATGATGGCAATTGCTGTCGTAAACTCTGAAAACGTTACGCTGCAGAATTTTTCATGGGATTTTGCAGTGCCTACGGTATCCGAGATGACCATAACCGGGATGGGGACGAAAGAGGGGAAACAGTATACCGATTTTTTTATTCCCTCATGCTTCCCATTTGCGATCAAGGGAAATACAATTGAATGGCAGAGCGAACCAAGTCCATATACAGGAGATCTTTATTGGACTGAAACCGGAATTCATAATGCCTATTCTATCGTGGCACATCACCCGGAAGAAGAAATGACCAGAGCATATTTTACTTCCGATTCTCCATTTAGCAATGTATCAGGCATAACAAAATTAAGTGATACGCAAATAAGAATTACCTATCAGTCTGCAAGACCTTCTATGCAGAAAGTAGGGATGCTGCTAGAACTGGCAAGCAGTGCTTACCGTGAAACGGCAGGTGCTTTTACCTGGGAAAGCAGGAATGTGCTGGTTCAAAATGTGAATGTACATTTTATGCATGGCTTTGGTTGGCTTTTGCAGATGACCACTGATGTTACTTATAGAAACTGTAACTTTATGCCAAGAGAAAATTCAGGTCATTATACGGTAAGTTATGCAGATATTATTCATGCATCCGGGGCAGCAGGGGAGATTAATATTGAAAATTGTAATTTCTCAAACTCCCATGATGACCCGATTAACTTACATGGTACATTTACCAGAGTGGAGCAGAGAAGAGATAACCACACGCTTCAGTTAAAATATATCCATACACAGCAGGGAGGCTTTCCCCAGTATCATGTGGGTGACCAGGTTGCATTTTTTACCAGAGATACGCTAGAGTCTAAGGATCATGAAAGTCTTTATACTGTATCGGAAGTGGTTTCCAATCCAGGGGAAGATGAAAATGATTTGAGAACAATGATAATTAAATTCCAGGAGGAATTGCCGTCTGATCTGTCCGAACAAATTGGAGGACAACCCAGGTTTGTAGCGGAAAATGTTACCTATGCACCGCAAGTGACGGTAAAGGGATGTACGTTTAAGAACGTGCCTACCAGAGGAATTCTGTGTACAACCAGAAATCCGGTATTGATTGAGGACAACACTTTTTTAAATATGTCTATGGCTTCCATTTACTTGTCTAATGATTCGGATGAGTGGTATGAATCAGGTCCTATCCGGGATATGACAATCCGGAATAACACCTTTTACATTAAAAACATAGGAAGAACCTCATGGGAATATGCCCCGGCAGTTTATATTCATCCGGTTACGAAAGGAGGCGGTCTGCCTTCTGAAGATAATCCCATCCATAAAAACATTCTGATCGAAGGGAATACCTTCCATATGGATACGGATACGGTGGTAAAGGCAGAGAGTGTGGAGAATTTAACCATACGGAATAATAAAATCCTGCGCACCAGCCCGGATATCCAGATTCAGATTGAGTCCGTTCAAAATCAGATCAAAGTGGGTGAATCCAAAAAAATAAATATGACATCTTCCGGGGACAAGCACGATAGACCTCAGGATAATGTTTATGAGTTTACCAAATGTAAAAATGTATTGATTGAAGGGAATACATATGATGACGGATTAAAGCTTTATGCAGTAAAGCATCCGGGAATGTCGGATCATAATCTGGTAATCCGTGATAAAGAGATTAAAATGGTGGAAGACAGGAATCAGCCCGCAGCAGACCCGGTTCGCAGGATCCACTATGCAAGTACGAATCCGGAGGTTATTTCCGTGGATGACAATGGAAATATGACGGGAAAAAGCAATGGGAGATCACAGATATTTGCCTATTATGAATGGAATGGGACTATAATGAAATCCAATTCATTAGAGTTAACAGCAGGAAGCGGAACCCCATCAGAAGATGTATCCGTCACTATTGAGGAAGAAGACAACCTCCTGTTGGATACGGAGAATCTGGATAGTGAAAACATGTCCTATCAATTTACTGCAGCAACGGAACCGGAAGCAGAAATTACCTGGTCCGTAACAGATTTAAAAACAGGAGACTTATCGGATACGGCGTCAATTGATGAGAATGGGTTACTAACAGCCAAAAAAAGCGGCATTGTCTGGGTAAATGCTTTTGCAGGAAATAATACTGCAAGAAAAGCAGTCATTATTGTACTGCCACAGACGGAGACACTGAGTAAACAATTTTCGGTAGTAAGAGAAGATAAAGATAGCTATACCCTGACTCCGGATGGAGTTACCATCGATCTTCAGCCCGGCGACCTCTATCAGATCACAGGCAGCAATAATGTGAAGAATTTGTTTTTATACGAAATACCGGAAGGGATGAATAAAGATAATCTTCGCACGGTCATTAAAGCAGATAACCTTCCCGTGAAAGAAGGCGGGCAGTGGGATACCGGTTCCTTTATCCTGTATCGGGATGACGATAATTATGTTACCATAGGAAAAAAATCACATTATGATGGAATTGCTTCTGTAGTGGAGATAAATGGCACGGCAGTTGAGAATGGAGGAAATGCTTCCGAAAATGGGGTTTCTGCTGCATATTTGGGATTTACGAAAACAGATGAGGGAATTTCTCTGGACTACAGGCTGGAAGATGGTGAATGGCAGCATGTTACAGATATCCAGGAATCACCGCTGGGAGATAATTATAAAATTGGATTTGCAGGATGGGAAACCAACGACAGAGGGAAAACAATTAGTTTTACCGGACTCAAAATGGGGGATGCATCCCTGGCGTATGAGGAAGTGGAGGCATTAGAGCCGGTTTCATTTACCGGATTTGAAAATCAAAAGCCCAGTGCAGCCAACCTGGCATTTCAGGAACAAAATTACCAGGCAGGCGACAAGGTAAGCCTCCTTTATGACTTTGAAGACCCGGACGGGGACAGTGAGGGAGAGACGCTTTATCGGTGGAATTTTGCCCAGAGCGGTAAAACGGTTGTCACGGCGGAGCCATCCATAGAAGCAGAAGAGACAGGGGTATTGACCTGCCAGATCTATCCTGTTGACCAATATGGAACACCAGGGATACCTGCAGTAGCAGAAACAGTAATTGGAGAAGGTGAAGCAACAGCGGAATTAAAATCTTTAAAGCTAAATGGGCAGCAGCTTTATAATAAAGGCGGGGACCAAAAAGAATTTACATTCAATATCCCGGTTGAACTGGAGAAAGCAGAGCTATCGTATGAATCCGTTAATAACGAAGTTGGATTGATAGAAATAAGCAGAAATGGGATGCAATTGGAAGGAGAACTTAAAAATTCCGACGATATTGTAATTCCAATAGACAATGGTGATACTTATACAATCAAACGAAGTGACACGGATATTTACGTGATTCATATCAAAATGATACAAGACAGTAACACTCAGATTGATCAGATTGCCTTAGATGAATTAGGATTTTCAGAACAGCGGCCACAGGAAAAGAGCTATTTTCTGAATGCAGAGGCAGGCAAAACAAGTGGAAACCTTGTGATAACGGCAAATGACAGAATTGGTAAAGTGGATGTACTGGAAGGGGAATATCGGAAAGAGCTGTCTTTGACAAAGAATGGAAACACCTGGTCCGTACCGGTATCATTTGTAAATGGATTGAATTCCTATTATATCCGGGTAACGGCAAAAGACGGCATGACCGTGAAACAGCATATGGTCCATGTAAACTATGAAGCAGATACTTCAGCTTTCTTAACAGGCATACAAATTAATGGAAAAGATATAGAAAATTTTGAAGCAGATAAACTGAAATATCTGACTACGCTGGATGAGGGGGCCGCAACACTAGAACTGGCTGCTGTTCCAAATGCAGGTGCCGAAATAAAAATTGTTATTAATGATGTTATTACCAAAGAAAATGAAGCCGTATCGTCCAATCTGCAAAAAGGCAGAAATCTGATAAAAATTATTGTTACGGCACCAGATGGCATCAACAAAGTAATTTACAATATAAATGCAATACTTCCCTATAAGGAAAACGTAAACCTACAGGATATTTTGTTAAATGAGAAGAGCGTTGCGGCAGAATTTGGCGAAGAAAATTCCATAACAGAATACATTTCAGGGGACACGGTTCAGGTTAAGGCAGAAGCCCAGGATAATGGAGCTAAGGTGGAGCTTGTCTGCGGAACACAAAAAGCGGAAGGAATCCAATCGGCAGAGGGTGAATTTTCCATACACAGGGAAAATCCCCAGATAAAAGTTAAAGTAACGGCACGGGATGGGAAAACAACAGATGAGAAAGTTATCAATCTGAAAAAGGCAGTATATCTGTCTGATCTCACCTATGAGCCGGGAGCTACCGTTGGATATGGGGAAATACAAAAAGACAAATCATCTTCCGGTAAGGCACTCAGACTTGCGGATGATTTGGGAGAACCTGTCACCTTCAAAAAGGGAATCGGAACCCATGCGGAATCCGTTATAGAATATAACATAACGGGGAAAGAGTATGAGAAACTGGAAGGTTATGCAGGTGTTGACTATGCCCAATACAATGCAGAGTATGAAAGTGTACAGTTCCAGATATTTGTAGATGGAGAAGAGAAATTCGACAGTGGGGTAATGCTCCAGAAAACGTCTATGAAAAAAGTGGACCTGAAAATTAAAGGTGCTTCCAGAATTACCTTAAAAGCATTAGCGGGAGAAAACAACTGGAATGACCATGCTGACTGGGCAGATATGAAATTGTTGTCAGAGTTTCAGGAACAGGTAATCAATGAGTTTACCCAGACTATTCAACAGCCGGAGCATGGAACGATTACATCCAGTGTGGAAGGAACTAAATTAACGCAGGGAAGCACAGTAACCTATACCTTTGCTCCGGAAGAAGGTTATCGCTTGAAGAGTGCCGCCATAAATGAAGCCTTAATTAACCCGGAAAATGGTTTTTACACCATAGAAAGTGTTGAAAGAGATATTACGGTAACAGCAGAATTCGAGAAAATACCTGTACCAAAGTATACCGTAATTTTTGATTCCAATGGTGGAAGCAAAGTAGAAAATCAAATAGTGCAGGAACATGAAAGGGTAACGCGTCCGGCTGATCCGGTCCGAAACGGTTATACATTTGGCGGGTGGTATCAGGATTCCTCAATGACAGTTAGCTGGAACTTCGAAGCTAACCAGATTGCGGCAGACACCACAATTTATGCAAAATGGAAAAAAGATGTTATTCCGTCACCGGTTAAAGTAAATAAAATTACACTTAATAAAATATCTGTAAACCTGGCGGTAAAAGACAGCGTAAAAATTTCAGCCATTGTCCTGCCGGCAAATGCTCAGAATAAAGCAGTGGAATGGACTTCCTCCAACAGCAAAGTGGCAGTGGTAGACAGCACAGGAAAAGTATCGGCAAAGGGGGCAGGAGAAGCAATTATTACTGCAACAGCAAAAGATGGCAGCATGGTAAAAGACCAATGCAGGGTAAAAGTGGGGTATCGCATCACATATAAACTAAACAAGGGGACAAATGCCCCGGCAAACCCTTCTATTTACATTAGTGATCAATTGATTAAATTGAAAAAGCCATCCAGAAAAGGATATTATTTCTCAGGCTGGTATAAAGACCGTAAATTTAAAAAGAAAATAACCAGGATTTCTAAGGGAACAAAGGGAAATCAAACTGTGTATGCAAAATGGTCCAGGGTAAAAACAGAAAAAGTAAATAACTTGGAATTAGCAGGGAAAAAGAAAGGAAAATTGAAAGTCAGGTTCCAAAAAGTATCAAAAGCTTCCGGATATCAGATTGTATATACAGCAAACAAGAAGTTTAAAAAATCCCGAAAAATAGATGTTACCCGCACATCCAAAACAATTAGCAAGCTCAAAAAAGGTATTTATTATGTTAAAGTGCGGGCTTATAAAAAGGACTCAAAGAATGCAAAAGTATATGGTAAATACAGTATAGTAAAAAGTATACGGATAAAATAATAATATTCGCTGTGGATCATATAAAAAAAATTTAGAGACGCCATAAGATAACGGATGCTGTTATTTTATGGCGTCTTTTCCCATGCCGTTTGCAACTCCCATTTACCGGTATCAAATATTTGCCTTAAAAAATGACTCATATATTCCAGCTTTTTTCGAAGTGGAGGATATTGGAAATAGTCAATACCCTGTGGATGCATGGCATTTTCCATAATCCGTGCCCGGTCTTCGGATGGAAAACTTTTGGAATAATAATCAATAAAATATATGTTGCCGCTCTGGGAAGCAGCAGTAAAATCAAGATCTTTCTTGTCTTCATTTGTCCGGTAACTGTAATCATAGGAGAAGCCCGATGGATTCAATTGATTGAATACATCATCCTCATAATCATTAAGACCTTTCCCGGGTCCGGCGATTTTAGCATACCGGTCAATGGCATGGCTTATTTCGTGATAAATCGTACTTTCCAAACTGCTGAAATTGGATGCATTGAGAACAAGATACTGACTGCCATCCTCATAAAAGTAGACACCATTGGCATGATCCGGATTATTGTTTCCCACAGTACTAAAATTACCGGCAATATAGATGCCCAGCTTTCCGGTTTCCGTTGTGTTGAGTTGTTCAAAGAAGTCATCAGGATAGGAGGAAAGAGCTTTTTCTAATAGTGAAAGACTTTCTTTTAGCAAACGGGTCTGGTAAACGGGTTCTACATGATAACCCGGAAATTCTCTTTTACAATCATCGGCCAGGAAAATATTTACACCATACCGTTTGCCTAGTATTTCGGCACGATCTTTCAGTGCCTGAATCCCTTCCATGTCGGGCTGATCGGAGAAGTAATATTTTGTAGTATAATCCGCAGAATCCTGTGTGAGTTCTGTCTTCTGATTCAGATCCCAGAGTACAATATGTGAGTAGTTATGTTTAAACTGGAATACTGCCATATGGATAGAAGGCAGATATACCAGATCCTGGGGAGATCCAACAAACTGTTCACTGCCGGACTGCAGGGAAAATGAGGTTTTATATGTATTTTTTCCAGTGTCCAGATCGTAGTAGTAGAGTTCACAACTGCCGTAATCGGACGTGCTTTCCTGGAGTTTTTGAATGGAAGTCAGTGCCAGTCTGTTATCTAAATCAAACATGAGATTCCCATAGCCCAGGGGATCATCCAGTACCAGTTCCCGGATCTCCGGCTTACTGTCTGGAATCTGATAAAGTGCTTCCATTAACCCATCCTGGTATAGTGCACCAAAGGAATCATTCTGGGAGGTTAGCTGTATGCTGCCGGGAATAGTGCGAAGTATTTCATTAGCGGAGATATCTATAAAATTCGTAACATAAGAATTCTGCTCACTACCCGTACCGTTAACCGCCAGTATCTTACCGTCAGAAAGCAGCTGTAAAGTTGTACAGAAGTTATTTTCCACCAATCCGCTTTTTATTGGACGGAGAGACTGGTCTGCGGTGGACAGCTCCTTCAGCCCGGATCCATCGGAGGCAAAATAATAAATCCATTTTTTATCCTCCGTAATCAGAGGTGTGCGGATACAGGGTTCTAACAATGAAATACGTCCGGTTTCTTTTAAACGGCTGTTGAGATAAATGAATTCCTGAGAATCGCTGTCAAATAAGCGGAGTTCTTTTTTGGAAACCGCAATATTCTGCTTATCCAGGTGAATGGCACCCGTAATGGCAGCTGTGTGCAGGATTTTATTTTTAAGCGGGTCATAGAGATAGAGGGAAAGTGCATTATGATCCTGCTGGATTACCAGTAATTGTCCCTGAAATGACAACAGTATCTGATCCGTGTATTCTTTCTGGAAAGGATAATCCAGGTCTGAAAGGCTGCCGCTTTCATTGAGGGGAGTACCATTCTCCTGTTCGGTCTCTTTCGTATCAGATGTATCTAATGTGTTTGTATCAGATGTATCTAATGTGTTCGTATCAGGAGTAATGATGCCTGGCAGTTCCGACCAGGGTGAGCTGTTTTTAATGCTGGGGAGTGAAAGGATGGCTGAGTCAGTGCCCGAAAGGATGGAAGGTAAAACCGGCAGGTGCGCGTGTGACTGCAATGACTGAGCAGGAGTGGACGCCAAAACAGAGGCAGCAAGATTTTGCTGCCCGCAGGCTAACGGTATGATACAGACTGTAAGGATACATATTCGGGTTATTCTTTTTTTCATCACATCACCTTTATAATATCGTATGTCCGCCTGTCTGACTCAGTAACGGAAATTCAGTTACAATCTCAAAGCGTCCTTCCCGGTATGAGGAAGACATAGTGCCGCCGGATTTTTGCGCAAGAGCTTTGGCAATATTTAACCCAAGCCCGGTATTGTTGTGAGATCTCGCCCGGTCGGATACGTAAGTGCGGTCAAATACCAGGGGAGCTTCATCAATGGAGATCAGGTCCGTATCGTTGGAGAAGGTAAAACAAACCTTGTTGTCCGTCAGTTTTAGACTTACAATTACACAGGATTTGGAGTATTTCAGAGCATTTTGTGTAAGATTTGTAAATATGCGGACAAGGGCATTGCGATCCAGATTCACAAGAGGAAGATTTTCCTGCAAGTCCATATGTACCCGGATCTCTTTTTTCTCGAAATCTTCATAAAATGCCAGGACTACTTCGCATAGAATTTCATATACATTCAATGGCTGGGGGTTAAGCCTGTAGTCTTTAGAATCAATCAATGATAAATCATAGAAGCTTGTGATCAGAGACTGAAGTACTTTTGCCCTTTTACGGACAATCTCCACATAATGCTTCTGTTCGCCGGCGGTGGTATCCGGATCATCCATCAGTTCCAGATATCCGATAATTGACGTAAGGGGAGTACGAAGATCATGGGAAATATTGGCGATCTCCTGGCGGAGCTTATGTTCTTTCGACTCATATTCAATTCGAAGCTTTTGTTTTTCATCTAATTCCATGTTAAGGTCAATAAGAAACTTCTCCAGATCTTTATCCGGGACAGCCTGGTGGATGCGAAGATTCGTAACCGGCAGATCTTTGAGATCTTTAAACTGCCTCCTGGCATCTCGGATACCATGGCGCAGGGAGAAGTAAAGAATGGCAAAAACCAAGGCTGTTAGCCCGGATATGACGCAAAATATAGCCATATTCCCCCCTCCATTCCTTATCAGAGTATGTTTGTGTCACTATTTTACTTCTTTATTCAGGAAGCATTTATAACCAATATAACCGAATATCAGAGAAAAGACAATACCAACTATCCAGCACCGAAGCATTCCCAAGGGAGTATCCCAGACCATATTTAAGAAGTAGGAACCCGGTTGTTTCCCATATTCATTGAAGATTCCCAGAGGTAACACAGAAACAACTACCCTTGGCCATTCGTATACATTTCCAAAAATTTTCAGTAAATAATAAGGTCCGAAATGGATTAAGGAAAAGACTGCGATGATTGTACTGCTGTTATCAAACAGGAAGAACAGACAGTGAAAGGTAACCAGTCCGGCTATCCAGAGCGGAAGGGAACCCAAAATAGCGCGAAGCAGAGCATAGAGGTTTTCGTTTCCGCTGTTTTCCAGTGTCAGATAGGACGAAGCAATGATAACCACAAATAAAAACAGTGTAATAACCATGCACAGAACGATCTCTGTGATAAACTTTCCAAAATAAATGGAGAGTCTGCCGGTTCCAAAGGATACAGAGTTTTTCATGGTGTGGTTCTTAGATTCCTCTCCTATGATCAAATTTGATATGAAAAAGGTGAAGATCATGGGGAGAAACATAGCACTTGTTACATTCATAAAAATAAACCCGGTATTGGAATAGGGAAATCCGGCACCCGCCATGTTTTTAATTGATAGTGTAAACAAACAAAGTCCGATAAAGATAGCAGCAAGTACCGCTGAAAAAATATATAAAAATCGTTCCCGGAATCCCCGGTACAGTTCACTCCTGATATAATTAATCATTTTTATACCCATTGCATATTGCAGTCTTGCCTGCAATACTGCCACAATAAACAGGTTGAAAGAATCACACTGTGGCTTCCTTTCTATATCATAATTTTCTTTCAACCTTAGAGCGTGTTTGAAAATTCATTCCCGCCATCTGCATGCCCTACGTGCGGCATATTTGCCCCGAATTCAGGTTATGTAGCCCGCTACGTGCCCTGAATTCCGGTCAAATCTCCCGCAAACTATGACGCACAGCTGTCAGAAAGCAGTTTAAAAACACGTTCTATTTCCTCCCATAAGCGACAGATAGTATGCTTCAAGGTCAATACCCTGGGTCTGCATTGAAAAAAGCTGAATCTGGTTTCCTATGAGCAGGGAAGAAAGAGCGGGTCCCTGATCGATGCAGCCAAACAGATGAATTACACCGTCCGGAAGTACATCATAATCCGTACAATGCAGGTGCTGCTCAATCAAAGCAGATGCTTTATCCGGCTTATCCACACAAATTTCTAAATAAACACGGCATTTTTTTTCAAGATCCTTTGCTGAAATCTGTTCTATCATAACGCCTCTTTCAATAAATCCATAGCGGGTAACAAGATTTTCCAGCTCAGAGAGGATATGGCTGGAAATCAAGATGGTGATTTTCTGCTGATGGTTTAAATTTAATAAAAGGTTACGAAGCTCTACAATACCTTCCGGGTCCAACCCATTAATGGGTTCATCCAGGATTAAAAAAGAAGGGTGGCTCATCAGTGCAAGCGCAAGTCCCAGCCGCTGCTTCATACCAAGGGAGAAGTCTTTAAACTTTTTCTTGCCGCAGTCGTCAAGATGTACCTGTGCCAGAGCATCTTTCATATACTGCCTGCCGGTAATTCCACGTTGTATACGGTAATATTCTAAATTTTGCACTGCTGTGAAATCAGGGAAAAATCCCGGCGTCTCAATAATGCAGCCGATTTTGTGCCGGGAGATGTTCAGACCTCTTGCAGAATCTTCGCCAAACAGGCTTAGATTGCCTGAAGTAGGGGCTGTCTGTCCGGCAATTAATTTTAACAGAGTTGTTTTGCCCGCACCGTTGTTGCCTACCAGTCCGTAGATATCACCGGACTGAATCGTTATATCTGTAGGGGCAAGTGCTGTAAAATCCCCATATTTTTTACAGATCCCACTGGCGGTAAATATGTTGGCATTCATTTCTTTAAGTCCTTTCCAAAAGTGATATCTGTATTATAAGGGATGAAAAACAAATAAGCTCTTAAGCAAACTTAAAGAAATCATAAAGATGATTCGATGAAAGTCATGCATTTTAAGATTATGCCATCTTAAAGCCAATTCCCCATATGGTCTTAATATATTCTTCATCCCCGCAAATCTTTGCTATTTTAGAACGAATATTGCTGATATGCACATTGATAGTATTGTCTTCTCCAAGGTAATTTCCATGCCATACTTCCTGATAAATGGCATTTTTGGAAAATACCCGGGATGGACTTTTTACAAGCAGCAGGAGGATGTCATATTCATAAATTGTAAGATTCAATGGAATCTCATCAATGGCAGCGCTTCTGGCATCTGCATCAATCGAGAGACTTTTGTATGTAAAGACCGCTTCATGAACAGGAATTGCTGAGTAGCTCTTGTATCTTCGCAGCTGGGCTTCCACTCTTGCAAGAATTTCGTCTCTGGCAAAAGGCTTCGTCATGTAATCATCAGCACCTGATTTTAAGAGGTGGACTTTGTCGTCCAGAGCAGTCTTTGCTGTCAGGACAATAACGGGTACATTGGATTTATTTCTGATATGCCCAAGCAGTTCTTCGCCGGAAATTCCCGGAAGCATCAGATCCATAATAATCAGATCATAATGGTCCAAAGAGAGGCAAAGTCTGGCTTCTGTACCAGAATAGGCAGAGGTGGTTTCATAGCCCTGCTTTTGGAGAATTTTTGACAAGAGCCGGTTAATATCATTATCATCCTCAACGATTAAAATCTTTTCCATAATGGGGAATCCTTCTTTCAGTCTTATTTTTATCGGATATGGTTATTGTTACTTTTATGTACCTGTATGGAAATCTTGGTAATATATTGTGAATCATCTTTTTCTGCAATTTCATCTATGATTCCCTCTTTATAGGAATAATCACAGATTTCATAATGGTTTTCTTCAATAAAGTCCAACAGCTGCTGATATGCACTGTCTGCATTATAGTAATTTCCTTTAAGATAAGTAACCGCATAAAATCCGGCGGGTTTAAGAAATAATTGCGGGAGAGACAGCTGAGTAAGTACTTTGGTGAAAAAATATGCATAAGTATCAAAGGCTCCGCCTAAGAGACTTTCCTTGTCGATCATGGCGCCGAAGGGGTGACCGACATTTAACTGATTTTGAAAACAAAAAGATAAATGTTCATACAGGGTTTGTATGACAAGGTCATGATTGCTGCTGTGGATGGGGCGGCTTAAAATCAAATATTCTGCCGGGCACTCGACCAATATAACCTTTCCGGGATCTATCTGCCGGCTGGAGGTTACCAGTTCCATTTTTGTCTGTATGAGCCGGTTAATTCGCTCCAGATGCCGGATTTCCTGGGAAACTTTCTTTTGCTGTTCGGTGAGAAGCGCCATCAGTCTTGGCGGATTGCGGGAGTCCAGATAGGACTTAATCTCTTTGAGCGGCATACCGATTTCCTTTAATGCCGTAATAACAGCAAAGACATCGCATTGCTGTTCGGAATAATACCGGTACCCCCGGGCATCTGTTTTCACAGGAGAAAACAGGCCGATTTCCTCATAGTGAATCAGTGTTCTTTTATTGGTGCCGCATAATTTGGCAAAAGCTCCGGTATTTATACATGGATTTGAATTTTTTTGCATAATTATACAATCTCCTCTTGACTATACCGTAACGGTATACCTTATTATAAAGCTGCTAATGAATTAGGTCAACTACAGGATATATTATATAGAAATAAGAGAACTGTTGCTATCGAAAAGGAGAACAATTATGCCAAAATTAAGCGACCGCGTAGGTACATTTACAGACTCTGTAATACGCAGAATGACAAGAATCAGTGATGAATATGATGCGATTAACCTTTCACAGGGATTTCCCGATTTTGATCCGCCAAAGGAGATCACCGATGCCCTGGCAAAAGCTGCAAAAGAAGGACCTCATCAGTACTCGATTACCTTTGGTGCTGAAAATTTCAGAGAAGCGCTTGCCAGAAAACACGGAAAGGGAATTGGAAGAACCATTAATCCGGAAACGGAAATCGTCGTAACCTGCGGAGGCACCGAAGCCATGATGGCAGCCATGATGACCGTCTGTAATCCGGGAGATAAGGTAGTTGTATTCTCACCGTTTTATGAAAATTACGGTGCAGATGCCATTTTGTCTGGAGCAGAGCCAATCTATGTACCGCTGGTTCCGCCGGAATTTAATTTTGATGAAAAGGTTTTGGAAGATGCATTTAAGCAAAACGTAAAAGCAATTATCGTGTGTAATCCCTCAAATCCATGCGGAAAGGTATTTACCAGGGAAGAGCTTCTGACCATTGGAAGGCTTGCCGAGAAATACGATGCATTTATCATCACCGATGAAGTGTATGAACATATTATTTATAAGCCTTATGTGCATGTACCAATGGCGGGGCTTCCGGGAATGTATGAAAGAACCATTACCTGCAGTTCCCTGTCCAAGACGTATTCCATTACCGGATGGAGACTGGGATATCTGATCGGACCGGAAGAGGTAATTGAAAATGCAAAAAAAGTGCATGATTTCCTTACGGTAGGAGCGGCATCCCCATTACAGGAAGCAGCAACGGCAGGGCTGAATTTCGGTTCGGATTATTATGAAAATATGCAGCAGATGTATACGGAAAAAAGGGAGTATTTCTTAAAAGGACTGGATGATATCGGAATTGCCCACACTGTACCCCAGGGATCTTACTTTGTACTGGTAGATATCTCCAGGTATCTGGAGAATGAGATGTTTGCAGGATATTCGGATATGGAGTTCTGTGAATGGATGATTAAAAATATTGGAGTTGCAGCGGTTCCCGGCTCCAGCTTTTTCAAAGAAAACGTAAATCATTTGATTCGGCTGCATTTTGCAAGGGAAAAATCAACCCTAGAAGAAGCACTGCGCAGACTGAAGAAAATGGAACAGCTTTTAACAGATAAAAATGACGGTAAAACAGGGGATTTATAGAAAACATGGAACTTACATCTAATTGCATATAAAGTTCAGGAGAAAATAAAATGTCAGAATATACAGTTTCATTTACAAATTATACAATTGGTGCAGATGCATATCAGTCTTTTGGAACGGTCTGCGCAAAACTTGGCAAACGTTTTGTATTAATCGGAGGAGAGACAGCTTTAAGCAAGGGAAGAGAAAAGCTGTCAGCATCCATAGAGGGATCAGAACTTCGGATGGTGGAGTGTATCGCCTCCGGAAAAGACTGTACATATAGCAGGATACATGAGCTGGCAGGACAGATTAAAAAACTGGGAGCAGACTTTATCGCAGGCATGGGAGGCGGTAAGGCGCTGGATACGGCAAAAGGTGTTGCCTGTGACCTGCAGATTCCGGTAGTGACACTGCCCACGATAGCAGCTACCTGTGCGGCTTCCACAGCTTTATCCGTAGTTTACCGTGAGGACGGATCTTTTGAGAGTTTTTATTATTTTGAAAAACCGGCGGTACATACATTTATCGATACACAGATTATTGCAGAAGCGCCCGATTGCTATCTGAGAGCTGGAATGGGAGACACCATTGCCAAACACTTCGAATGTCATCTTTCTGCAAGAGGAGACGAACTGGATCACAGTTCCGCAATGGGAAGAGAAATCAGCAATCTATGTTATGAACCGGTATTAAAATATGGGCACCAGGCATTAGAGGACTGCAGGAAGCATCAGGTTACCTATTCTTTAACGCAGGTTATCCTGGCAAACGTGATAAGTACGGGAATGGTATCTCTTCTGGTTCACGATGATTATAATGGAGCAATTGCCCATTCCGTTTTCTATGGACTGGCAATCCTGCCAGGATTCGAGGAGCAGAATCTTCATGGAGATGTGGTCGCTTATGGTGTTCTGGTTCAGTTAGCAGTGGATGGACAGATAGAAGAGATGGAACGCCTGTATTGCTTTCTGAAGGAACTTTCCATGCCGGTAAAACTGGAAGATATGGGAATAAAAAACGACCGTGGGGGAATGGCTGAAGTTTTAAAGGAAATTGTACAGGGACCGGATCTTAAGCATATGCCTTATCACGTGTCAGAAGATATGATATTTGAGGGGATGCAGCAAGTAGAGAAATTGAGTATAGAGAATATGTGAAAGCCTATGGTATGCATATTAGAGCGTGCTTGAAAATTCTGATAAAAGTAATTTTGAAACACGCTATAGGAGGAAAGAAAAATTAATGAACACATCAGATGTAAATGTAAAAAATATAATAAAATTTGTCCTGTTCTCTGTTTTTGGCATTGGAATGTTTTTGATTCCCATACCTAAGGATAATTCCTTTACGACAGGAATTTCTGAACTGCAAAGTGCTGTTAAATCCTGGATGTCAGCGATTCTTCCATATTTTGTATTGATCCTGATGCTGGTAACAACAATTGTATCTGCAGTTGACTTTATCTGGAAACCAAAGTGGATCAGGGATCATAAGGCATTAACAAGAATATTTAAGGTGACGCCATTTTATCTCATAACAAAAATTTTAAGTCTGGTTATTACGGCTATGGTTATATTCAAGATGGGGCCGGAGTTAATTATTTCTGCGGATACCGGGGCAAATATGGTGAGTCTGGCGGGTTCCCTCGTATGCATTGTACTGGCATTTAGTTTTATTATGCCTTTTCTGACCGATTGCGGAATTATGGAATTTTTGGGAGTCATAGCAAAACCAGTGGTAAGGCCGCTATTTCGTGTTCCGGGAAGAGCATCTGTGGATTTAATTGCATCCTGGTTCGGGGCATCTAATGCTGCTGTAATTCTAACCCGTGAGCAGTACAACGGAGGATATTATACCGGAAGGGAAGCGTCTGTCATCATGACAAATTTCTCCCTTGTTTCCGTTCCGTTCTGTCTGTTAGTTGCAGAGACCCTGGAGATCACCCAGGTATTTCCAAGCTTTTACTTTGTAATCTGTATTGTAGGAATCTTCCTGGCTTTCGTACTCACAAGAATTCGTCCGCTTTCAAAAATACCGGATGAGTATAATCCGAAGACCGGAAAACGCATTCAGGAAGAAGTACCATCACACATTTCCACCCTGGGCTGGGCAATGGAACAGAGCTGCAAACGTGCCGGAGAATTTGGTGTACATACGGTAATAAGCTCTGGGATGAAAGTGCTGACCGGAATGTTTTTTGACCTGATCCCAATTGTAATAACCTGGGGAACGGTCAGCCTCATATTGGTAGAATATACACCTATTTTTCAATGGATCTCTTATCCAATGGGGTGGTACCTGCAGTTACTGGGTGTGGAACATGCATTCCAGGCAGCACCGGCAACCCTGGTCGGGTTTGTAGACATGTTTATCCCGGCATTGTTAATCAGTTCCATCACCTCTGTGAAAACAAAATTTATCATTGGGGTACTGTCTCTTGTCCAGATTATATACCTTACGGAAGTAGGGGCGGTAATTATTAAAAGTAAGGTTCCTATGGGATTAAAAGAGTTGATTATTATCTTTTTGGAAAGAACAATTATAAGTTTGCCGATTATTGTTTTACTGGCTAATATATTGATTAAATAAATACTTTGTATAATGAAGCGGGGCACGTTTACTTTTTCAGTAATCGTGCCTCGTTTTTATAGGTTTTATTATGTCTATCTTGAAGATTATTTTTATAATTAAAAATATTTTGTAATATGCTTAGTTATTTGAAGTATAGCCGATTATGTAGAATTAGTACCTCAGCAAACGATTTATCAACAGCTCACAATAGGAAATAAATTTGGGGCAAATATGACGTAAAGTGGGGCATATAGATAGTTTTAAATACGATCTTGCTTACACTTCTAAGAATTTGCTTTAATTTCTATACTGAAGTAATCTTTCTCCTGAGCGCAATATATTATTAACTGATCAGAGTATTCTAAGTTTGGAGTGACAGTTCCTATTTTAGCACTATTTATATAATCTATTAAGACTTGTTCTTTATAATATTCTTTTAGGCTCTCTAATATAGTTTTCAGCGTTTCCAAAACTTCTTTTCTTAATTTTATATTATCTAAAGGAGTATTATTCTTAATTGTGTAAGAAACAGAATAGACTTTTTCGTCAGCATCGCTACCCAAATAGATGTTAATAGTGTCAGCCTCATTTATTAAGTGTATGTATGATTCACCATTAACACCGTCTGATTTGTCACTTAAAAAATTATTATTTTCCAATAATGATTTTCTTAATATAATGGGTGAAATGGAGAGAAAAGTATTATTATTCATTGCCTCATTTTCTTCCGCAATTGCTTTTCTTTCTATATCATTTTCACTATCTTGATTTATAGAATTACTCTCAGTAGTCACAAGATTATTTTCTGTTACAAAATTTTTGTTTGTAGAATATTTTGTATTTTCAGCCTCTTCCAAAGAAAAATATGTTGAACAGCCGCATATAAAAAGAAAACAAAAACATAATACTAGTATTTGTGATGTTTTTTTTATCATTAATTAATCCCTTTCTTTTATAATGGCACCATGATCAAGCTCATATACTTTATCGCAAAGTAATTCAATATTTCTTTCATCATGACTTGTAAGTAGGATAGTTTTACCACTTTTTTTAGCATGTATAATCACCTTATGTATAGCATCTACCCCTTCCTTATCCAAGGCATTAAATGGTTCGTCTAGTATCAATATGGATGGGTTTTCCATAATTGCTTGGGCTATGCGTAAGCGCTGCTTCATCCCTAGTGAATATTTTTTTACTTTTTTTTCTTTTTCAACCAATAAACCAACCGCTGATAGTGTATTTAAAATTTCATTATCATCTATTTCTTTTCTAATTTCAGCTAATACTTTGAGATTATCATAACCACTTAAGCTTTCTATAAAAATGGTTTCACCAATCACAACTCCTGCATCTTGAATAAATGCAATATCTTTACCAATAATTTTGTCATTTATACATATTTCTCCAGTATCTATATTCATAAAACCACAGATAGCGCGTAGTAGCATTGTTTTTCCAGAGCCGTTATAACCTATAAATCCATAACACTTTCCATCTATTAACTCAAGATTAATGTCAGATAAAATTTTTTGATTTTTTAATGTTTTAGTTACATTATTTAATTTTATCATTTCGTCTCCTTAATAAGGTAATTGTATTGATCGAACTGGTTTTCTATATTTAACAAGTAAAAAGAATACTATGTTTAGGATGATTCCATCTATAAAATAATTTTGGTTGTTGAAAAGTAGTATATTTATATTTGCTATTGTCATATCGGCAATAGTTATTATAATCAGTGCTATTGTTCCTGTAAAAAATGCCTCAGCTACCCCTTTATTACAATAGACTTGAAATATAACTTCTTGTAAAAAATTAATGAGTAAAATGCTGTTAATACTATGTAAAATTAAGAGACTTATCAGTTGATTTTCTGAAATTAATAGTCCGGATAAATAGCATTTATGTGAAATTATATATAACATACAGTTAAATACAAATATAAAACACATGGACATTTTCATACATGGACACTTCATTATTTTGATGGACTTTGATTTGCTGCCTGCTCTTGTGTATATAAAATTGAAATAGCTTCTATCTTTTAATAAGAATGAACTACACCCAATCATCAAACTAATAAAATAATATGATATGGGTAGAAAAAGTATGGTTACGTCGTTTTTACTTAAATAAGGATAAATACTATAATTATCAGAAACAAAAATTATTTGAAAAAGATCTATTCTTGTTAATTCGTAATCGTTATTGTTTATATATATGCTCAATTTATCAAGACCCATAATTGCTGAAAGAAGAGCAGTACATACACCCAAAATTATAATTATTGTATAGGTTAAGTATTTTCTTTTTTTAGGATACAATCTCTCTTCTTCTCCTTTTTAAAAATATCCATACCAATAAAAAGTCTAGAGTTGCCAACGGTATCAATGGGATAAACGTTTCTAGAGTAGAATAGGAACTATTATAAGCAATTACAGAGGATGGAATATGAAATAAATGTAATCTAAATAATGAGTATGTATAATATTCGAGCATATAAATTAAAATGGGAATAAACAATACATAAAACTCTTTCCTTGTATAAAGAGCAATGGCACATGAAAGTCCGGCAAATACACATCCGATTAAGAAATATATCGTCATTGACATAAAAATAAAAAAAATATAAGGAAATTTAGAGTAAAATCCTTCAGGAAATATTGATGCAAAGTCACTTATATTATCAAGAGCAGGAGTCATAAAAAAGCTGCCAATAGTAAAATATATTATAAACGCTAAACAAATACAAAGACCGCCTTCTAATGTATAAACTAAAATAGCCTGAATTAAAGTTTTGTTATAACTTTTAAATCTACCTGCACCAAAAACAAAATAACTTTTACGCTCACGTAAAAAAGGAATTGTAGGTACTACTGCAAAGAGCGGAAAAATATATACAATATAACGAAATGCTGTGTCAATATATATCTCCCAATGCATAATACTATCAAGAAAAATCTTTTGATACTCACTTTTGGTAAGTTCAGTTAGGTCAGGAGCATTATAATCCATAAAAAACATAATCTCTGCAAAAGTACTCTCAAAAAACCAAGAAATACCCAAGCAGAGAAGCAATGCAAAAAAACTAATAAAAAAATACGGATTACATATTCTATATACATTGATTTTTTTCATTTTATTTTCTCCATACTTATTTTGTGGGGGCGCCCCCCGCTATTTCATATAGTACCTATATACCATTGTCTATTATTATTATCCGTTAAATTTACAACTGCATTTAAATTTGTTGTAGCCATAGTTGCATATGCTGTATATGCTTCTGAAGTTTTAAATTGTATGTAAAAGTTTATCTTCATTGAATTCCCTTATGCTAAACAGTTATTTCAAGCGGAGACCTGCTCCAGTTTCCCTTCCCATATGCTTTGTTCTGATCTTTATCAAGTTTCAGATAACTAACATTAAACGCAGTGTTTATTTTTTCAATCTGCCAATATAATTTTTAATAGAAAGTTCAAATATTATTTTCAAGAACTTATATAATATTGTAATTTACCTTTTATGTATTGTCAATATATTTCTATATACAATATATAAAAATGTATTGTATATATTTTTAACGTTTCAATACTATTAATTGTTGACAATTGCATTTTACTATGGTATTTTTGAAGTATTATTGTAATTTAAATCGTTGATATTATTAAAGAAATATTGAAAGCAAAAATGTGGGAATCTATTGGAACGGAAAGTATTTATAGATCCAGGAGGTGATGATCATTAAAATTAAATTAACAAAAAAAGAATTAGAAATAATGAAGATATTATGGGCATCTAAAACAGCATTGTCTGTAACTGATTTTATTGAACGAAAACCAACTTTAGTAACCAGCACTATACAGGCGGCTCTTCGTTCTTTGTTAAAAAAATCCTATATAGAAGTAGAGAGTATTGTTCAGCATAATAAAGTATATGCCAGAACATATATACCAGTATTATCAGAAAATGAATATATGATGGAAAGCTTTAACACATCTTCTCTTGAAACCAAAATATTTTTGGCGGCATTGATTGATAAGGAGAATAACTTAGATACACTTGAACAATTAGAAAAGTTAATTCAAAAGCAAAAAGTAAAGATAAATCCAAAGGAGGACTAGGTAAATGGATCTGACAATAACATCCGTTATTTCTCTGGTTATTTGGGGGAATCTAGCGATCCTGGTACTTTCTGTATTGTTCAGTTCGTCAAAGGTATTTAATTCTATGAATTGTAACTGTATGCTTTTTTTGCTGGTTATTACCCTGTTAAGATTCCTGTGCCCTTTTGAGTTCATATCTATATCTGTACCAATTTTATCTCAAAAGCTTCTTCCACCAGTTTCAGATTTTCTACGCCTTACTTCCTTTTCTTTTGCAGGAAAAGAATTTTATGTATATGAGTTTCTACTTTTTGTGTGGATTATGGTTTCACTTACGTTACTCATAAAACTTCTGTATCAATATATGCGATTTAAAAGTAAACTAAAATTATTAGTTTCTAACAGCAAATGCTTGGAAGTATACGATATCACATCTCCAATATCGGAGAAAATCCGTATTTACAAAAGTGCTTATATATCTGGACCAATAATAAGCGGAGTTGTTCATCCTGTTATTTTATTACCCGATTTTTCATATTCAAAAAAAGAACTGCAATTGATAGTGCAACACGAAATTCAGCATTACTATCTTAAAGATGTTCTTTTTAAAGTGATAACTGAGCTTTTTTGTATTTTTTACTGGTGGAATCCTCTGATTTACGTCTTAAAGAAAAAGTTATTTTTTTTATTGGAGATTAGGGCAGACTCATTAGTCTGTAAATCTTTCACAGATACAGAACGTCTGGAGTATCTGCAGTGCTTAAAGGAATTTTATCAATATAAAACTACGTTTTATAGGTTTAGCTTAGGGTTTTCGGGTTTTAGAATCCAAAATTCACTTGTTCGAAGAGCAAAGTATTTAGTTGAAAACAAGCATGAAAAGAAAACTATGTTTTTTTCCAGTGGAATAATAATTCTAATGTTAATTATTTCTATATTTTATATTTTTGAACCATATGCTCCTCTTCCTTCAGAGATAGCCGAAACTACATTTACACTTTCACAAAACAATTACATTATACAAACTGAAGATAATTCTTATGAAATGTATGATAATGACAGCTTTTTAGGAACAGTAAATGACCCCTATTCAGATTTTCTTAAAGAACTGCCGATTTATTACATTAACAAAAAAGGAAAGGTTATTAGAGAATGAAAAACAAATTAGTTTCGTGCGTCACAGTTTGTGGGAGATTTGTCCCGAATGAAGGCGCGTATCGGGCTACGTAACCTGAATTCGAGGCAAATATGCCGCAAAATGGGGAGTGCAGATGGCGGGAATGAATATTTCGACTCAGTCTAATGTAATTGCAAATTTAAATTGTCATATACTCCTTCTGATCCACCAGATAGTTACTAAATATCAGTGGATCAGGAGGAGTTTTTTGTCTATTTGCTTTTGGTAGTGTAAGCAATGGCTGCGCATGTTCTGAGAACCCGCCTTTTTCCTAATAGGAATCAACAAGTATCTGTGCACTTCAATTTAGTTGAAAATATGGTACTTTCATGCTAAGATAAACATAATATTAAATTTTACGGAGGGGTATCATGGACTATAGAACATATTTGAGAAATTATCCTGATAAAGATGGTCGATTCGGACCTTATGGGGGTGCTTATCTGACCGAGGAATTAAAACCGGCCTTTGAAGAAATTGCAGATGCATATCAAACAATCTGTCATTCATCCCAGTTTATCAATGAATTACGAAGAATCCGCAAGGAATTTCAGGGAAGGCCGACACCGGTTTATCATTGCGAGCGTTTATCAGGACTTTTAGGAAACTGCCAGATTTATTTAAAAAGAGAAGACTTAAATCATACAGGAGCACATAAGCTGAACCATTGCATGGGTGAGGGGTTACTTGCAAAATTCATGGGCAAGAAGCGTCTGATTGCAGAAACAGGGGCAGGACAGCATGGAGTGGCACTGGCTACGGCAGCTGCATTTTTTGGTTTAGAGTGTGAAATTCATATGGGAGAAGTTGATATTGCGAAGCAGGCTCCAAATGTGACAAGAATGAAGATCCTGGGTGCAAAGGTAGTTCCCGTTTCCCATGGTCTTAAAACTTTAAAAGAAGCGGTAGATTCTGCATTTGAATCCTATGCCAAAAATTATAAAGATTCTATCTATTGTATCGGATCAGCACTTGGACCACATCCATTTCCTTTGATGGTTAGAGATTTTCAATCGGTTGTGGGATATGAAGCGAAAGATCAGTTTAAGGAAATGACAGGACTGCTTCCGGATGTTGTCTGTGCATGTGTAGGCGGAGGAAGTAATTCCATCGGTATGTTTATACCATTCCTGGAAGAGGCAGTGGATATTGTGGGAATCGAACCCCTGGGGCGTGGATCAGGACTTGGGGATCATGCGGCATCCATGACTTATGGAGAAAAAGGGGTTATGCACGGTTTCGAGAGTATTATGCTGAAGGATGACAAAGGAGAACCGGCACCGGTTTACTCCATTGCCAGCGGGCTGGATTATCCGTCTGTAGGTCCGGAACATGCATTTTTAAGAGATTTGGACAGAGTACAGTATACAACTGCCAGTGACGAAGATGCAATGGAAGCATTCTTTAAGCTTTCACGCTATGAGGGAATTATTCCTGCAATTGAAAGTTCACATGCAGTAGCTTATGCCATGAAGAAAGCACAGGAAATGAAACAGGGATCTATCCTGGTATGCCTGAGTGGAAGAGGCGATAAGGATATTGACTATGTGGTTGAACATTATGGATATGGGGAACAATTCCTGTAAGAAAATATTGTATAACCCACGGAAGTAGTGTATAATACTTTGTATATCAAAGTAAATTAATGGCTAACAGCCAGGTGAGGATCCAAAGAAAGAGGTGATAATGTGAATACGCATGATACGATAAATGATGTGTTGGTTAATTTGTTTAATGACATTATGGCAATAGAAGAAAAAGCGATTATTACAGGTGAATTTAAAGATATATCCAACAACGATATGCACATTATCGAGGCAATCGGTGAAAACGACGCAAAAAATATGTCTACTGTTGCAAAATCCCTTTCAGTAACCATGGGTACACTGACGATTGCCATTAACAGTCTTGTAAAAAAAGGATATGTGGATAGAATCCGCAGTGAAAAGGACAGGCGTGTCGTGCTGATTTCTCTTTCTGAAAAAGGAAAGCGGGCATTTAGCCATCACAAACAATTCCATGAACAGATGGTTAAAGCGACCATAAAGGGACTTTCCAGGGATGAGATGAAAGTTTTGGGACAGGCGCTGTCCAATTTAAAAGAGTTCTTTCGGAACTACTAGAGCGTGTTTTAAAATTGCTTTCTGGCACCTGTGCGTCACAGTTTGTGGGAGATTTGTTCCGGATGAAGGGCGCGTAGCGGGCTACGTAACCTGAATTCGGGGCAAATATGCCGCAAAGTGGGGCGTGCAGATGGCAGGAATGAATTTTCAAACACGCTCTAGTGCATCCAGGCATAAATATGCCACTATATAGCACCCGCTATCCGCGCCAGCTGCACGTCTGTGAATCTAGTCGTAGCCCGCTACGCCGTCGATTCACAGACGCACACCTGACGCAGATATCAGGCACTATATACCGACGTATTTACGCCGGTATGCACTAGTTTTAAAAAGATCAAATGCAGGAGAAGCCGAAAACTATAAAATTAGTTTTCGGCTTCTTTTTGTACAAATAATAGTAGCATTGCCCACAACTATTAGACGAAAGTGCATAGGAACGGTTGAAAAAAAGAGGTAGATTAATAGCAGTGTATCTAGTGCCGCCCGGCACTAGTCCATAAAGCTTTTAGAAAACTGAAATGAAGAGGAGAATAGTAATGCGGCAGACAAAATGGGTATGGGGGCAGATAAAAGGGTTTCAGAGAAAATATATAATTTATCTGATGCTTTCTATGATTCCCCAGGTTATGATGTTGATAAACCCAATGATTACACAGCGTATTGTGGATGAGGTTCTTTATCAGATTGCGGACTTTCAGGGAAATATGGATCCCCTTATCAGACACTTAATTATGCTAATTATTTTAATGATTGTGTTTACTGGTATACGGACACTGATTCGCTATATTTCCATAGTCGGTATAGAGGATTGCGGGCAGTTGTTTCTGGTTTCAGTAAAGGATAAGATTTATGGTAAGCTGCAGCGCCAGGATCGGGCTTTTTATAAATGCCATAAGACTGGAGATCTGATGACCAGAGTGACCGGTGATGTGGAAATGGGCAAGCATGGTCTGGTTCATCTTCTGAGAGGATTTTTGGAGTGTGCCGTTCTTTATGGGGCAAGTGCGATTTATATGTTTACAAAGGATGTGGTACTCACGTTTTCCCTGATGGTATTTACGCCTCTTATTTTTATTGTTACATATCGATTTGCAGTCACGGCTCATCCATACTATGTTGCACTGCGTGAGAAGTTATCTGTTTTAAACAGCAATGCGCAGGAGAATATCGAGGGAAACCGCATTGTAAAGGCATTTACCCGTGAGAAATATGAAAAGGAAAAATTCAAGAATAAAAACTGGGAGTTCAGGAACGCAAATCTGAAAGCATCGTTGGTATGGCTGCGCTATTATCCTGCCATTGAAGGATTTTCCCAGGCACTGCCTGTAGTGGTATTGATACTGGGAGGATATTTCCTGATGACAGGAAGGATTAGCGGAGGTACTTTCCTTGCTTTCAACAGTCTCTGCTGGACGTTAGCGGCGCCAATGCGTACCCTGGGTATGCTGATTAATGATACCCAAAGATTCTTTGCGAGCATGGATAAGGTCATCGACCTCTATGAAGCAGAGCCGTCTATTAAAAATAAAGAAGACGGCAGTCAGTTAAAGGTGGACCGTCTAAAGGGAGCCATTGAATTCCAGGATGTAAGTGTTCAATTAGAGCATAGTGACATATTAGAGCACGTAAATCTTAAAATCAATCCGGGTGAGACGGTAACCATTATGGGCGCAACCGGTTCTGGAAAGACTACCATTATTAACTGTATCTCCCGGTTTATTGATGTGACAGGAGGCCGTGTCCTCCTGGATGGTATTGACGTAAGGGATTATGATCTTGATACACTTAGAAGAAACATTGGAGTAGCGAATCAGGACGTTTTTCTGTTTTCAGATACGGTTGATCAAAATATTGCTTTTGGAAATACGAATTTGCACCGCCATGAAATAGAGCGGTCGGCAAAACTTGCAAAGGCCGATTTTATCTGGAACATGGGACAGGGATTTGAAACGATAGTCGGAGAGCGTGGAACCGGTCTTTCTGGCGGGCAAAAGCAGAGACTGGCGCTTGCAAGAGCGTTGGCAGTGAAACCACCTATTTTGATTCTGGATGATACCACTTCTGCAGTTGATATGGAAACGGAAACCTCTATCCAGGAAAATCTGGAGCATCTGGATGCTCAATGCACAAAACTTATTATTGCACAGAGGTTTTTTACTGCACGAAAATCCGATAAGATTATTATTTTGGAAAAGGGGAAAATCGTGGAATGCGGAACCCACAAAGAGCTTTTGAAAGCAAAAGGATATTATGCTGATATTTATATGCTGCAAAAGGGGCTGTTCACTATGGATGAAATAGATTTGGAGCTTGAGAAAGGAGGGGAGCAGGATGGCTAAAAACAGATTTGATCAAGACGAAAGCCTTGAAAAAGAATTTGACTTTTCTCATATGAAAAGATCAATTGTATACGTGAACCGCCATCGTAAGAAGATGATTATCTCACTTCTGCTGTCGGCAGCATCCGTTATCTGCTCCCTGATTCCGGCAAAAATTATCGGTTATGCAGTGGATAATACTATTCCGAAAAAAGATATGCAGCAGCTTATTACGCTTACGGCAGCTATGGTAGTATTAATTGGGATCAGCGTGGCGCTTGCCGTGGTGCGGGCTAAAATCATGGCATATGTAGGTCAGGATATTATTTTTGACATTCGAAATGATTTGTTCGAAAAGCTGCAAAAGCTGCCGTTTAAATATTATGACGAACGTCCTCATGGAAAAATTCTGGTCAGGGTAATCAATTATGTAAACAACGTTTCAGATATGTTGTCCAATGGTATTATTAACTTTATTCTGGAAACATTCAATATTATATTTATTTTATTTTTTATGCTGACGACCAGTGTTAAGCTGACACTCATTGTTTTGGCAGGAATTCCGGTTTTGGTTGCAGGTCTTCTGTATCTGAAGCCAAAGCAGCGTAAAGCATGGCAGTCGGTCAATAATAAAGGATCTAATATGAATGCATATTTTCAGGAGAGTATTAATGGGGTTACCATTACACAGAATTTTGTGCGTCAGCAGGAGAATGAAGCGATTTTTAAAGAGTTAAATACTGAGAATTACAATGCATGCATGCGAGCCCTCAGACTGGCATATCTGATTTCTCCTATTGTGGATATGGTGGCAGTGGCTGCGGTGGGGGCCATGTATCTGGCAGGTGTGGCATGGCTAAAGCCTGTGGTAAGCTTTGGTGTTATCCTTGTGATGGGGGATTATGCATGGAGAATGTGGCAGCCTATCATTAACATTGCCAATCTTTACAATAACCTGTTAAATACAATGTCTTACCTGGAACGTATTTTTGAGATTATGGATGAGCCGGTGGACATTGAAGACAAACCAGAAGCAGTCAAGCTTCCGCCCATCACGGGACAGGTTGATTTTGAGGATGTAACTTTTGCTTATGAGGGGGCCCAGAATATACTGGAGCATATGGACCTGCATATAAAGCCGGGAGAGCATATTGCGTTGGTTGGGCCTACTGGTGCAGGAAAGTCTACAGTTGTAAATCTTTTATCCAGGTTTTATGATGTTAATGCCGGAAGGATTCTTGTGGATGGGCATGACATCTCAGAGGTAACGCTTCATTCTCTGCGGGAACAGATGGGAGTCATGCAGCAGGACAGCTTTATATTTTCGGGGACGGTGTCAGATAATGTGCGCTATGGCAGACTGGAAGCCAGTGATGAGGAAATCGAAAAAGCGTGTGAAACAGTATGCGCGGCAGAATTTATCAGGGAGATGGAGCATGGTTTTCAGACAAATGTGGGAGAGAACGGAGGAACACTTTCACAGGGACAAAAGCAGCTGCTTGCATTTGCAAGGACACTGCTGCGTAATCCTAAAATACTGATTTTGGATGAGGCTACCTCATCCGTGGATACGAAGACAGAAAGGCTCCTGCAGGAGGGGCTTCAGAAACTTATGGAGGGAAGAACATCTTTTGTTGTAGCACACAGACTGTCCACCATTAAGAACTGTACCAGAATCCTCTATATTTCCGATAAGGGAATTGCTGAGAGTGGAAGCCATGATGAACTGATGTGCCGGAAGGGACTTTATTATAATCTGGTTATGTCACAGTCTAAATAATAAATCATGGTAAACTCTTTCGATATTCGTTAGCAGTTTTCCCGGTAATTTTTTTAAAGGATTTGTTAAAAAACCGATAGTCGGAATACCCTACCTGATTGCTGATTTCCGTAATGGAAAGGCTGGGATCTAAAAGCAGCTCACATGCCTTCTCTATTCGGATGTGCTGCAGATATTCTACAATGCCGGATCCGGTTGCCTGCTTAAACAAGCTCGACAAGTAACTTTTACTTAAGAAGAAATTACCGGAAAGTTCTCCAATGGTAATTTTTTGAGAATAATTATTCTTTAAGTATTCGATGCAGTCTGGGATTAACTGGTGGAGATAACGGTTATCCTGAGTGCTTGCCGGAGTAGTTTTCATTTTATAGAAGCGATGGATTTTCAATAAAAGCTCGCAGAGAGTAAGCTTCAGTATCTGGATGTAATTGATACCCTCTGTAGTAAATTCCAAATATAATTTTTCATAAAGCTGTTCAATATCCGTGCGCATGGAGCCCTGGAGACGGAGATCAGGGGTATAAATGATTTCTTCTGCATAGAGCGATTTGTAGAGCATGATGTCCGTCAGTTCTGTCAGTAGAGGAAGGCTTATATTTATATCCGAAATAAACTGGGGCAGAAATGCCAGGTTATATACAACTAAATGCTCTGAATTTGTCCTGTCAGTAGGATAGAAGCAGTGTGCAGTCTGGGAATTTATAATATAGAGTTCACCCTTGCTTACCGGATAGGTAATATCGTTATACAAATGAAAGCCCTTTCCGTCGCATACGTAAGCAATTTCTATAAAATCGTGGGTATGTACCTTCAAATCTGAGAATTCGGTATGGTAATATTTTTCTATATAAAAAGAAAGTTCTTTTTTGGGAAATATATGGTCCGGTGTTAGATTTGGAATATCCATGGAAAATCCTTTCTGTATGGCTGGCTAGTGCCTCCCGGCGTAAATACGCCACTATATAGCACCAGCTATCCGCGCCAGCTGCACGTCTGTGAATCTAGTCGTAGCCCGCTACGCCGTCGATTCACAGACGCACACCTGACACAGATATCAGGCTCTATATATCGACGTATTTACGCCGGGAGGCACTAGTCACGTTTATTTGATACCTTTATAATCATTATATAAACAAACAGTAAATTGTCAACTGGATCTGGCAAGAACGTGAAATTCCGCAATAAAGTAGAATAAGCACACTTTTGCATGAAGATACCGTATATTCCGCAAAAACTTACTATGTTATTATAAAATAAAACATTACGATTCAGCAGTTACTATCCCCAAGGCAATAGCAGCAAAGGAACTGAGTAAAGGAATTGAGCAAAGGAACTGAGTAAAGATTCTTAATAAAGACACTTAGTAACGGCACAAAGTTGTGGGGATTATTAATCAATCAGAGAAACAGGAGGAAAGGACATAATGAATTTAGAAAAACGTCAGGAGTTGTTTCAGCATCCAACAAGGAAATACCGGGGCAAGCCATTTTGGTCATGGAATGGAAAACTGGAGGAGCAAGAGCTTTTGCGCCAGATTGATATTATTAAGGAAATGGGGTTTGGTGGTTATTTTATGCATTCCCGTACAGGACTGGAGACAGAGTATCTGGGTGAAGAATGGTTTGAACTGATCAATAAATGTGCGGAGTATGGCGAAAAGGAAGGAATGGAGTCCTGGTTGTATGATGAGGACAGGTGGCCATCAGGCAGTGCCGGGGGCATGGTCACAAAAGAAGAGAAATACCGTGCGATGTATGTGGAGATGATCTATAAAAATGAGGAGGAACTGGCAGAACTCCAATGGAACGAAAACATTGCGGCTGTGTTTGCATGCAGGGTAAGAGATGGTATTTTTAGTAGTAAGCGTTTGTTAAAAGAGGGAGATTGTCTGCCTGGCGGCGAAAAGGCTGTGGTATTCCGCCTGCGCCATTCTCAGTGTAACGATAATTACAATGGTTACTGCTATCTGGATACGATGAACAAAGAAGCGGTACAGCGCTATATTGAAGTAACACACGAAAAATATAAAGAAAAAAGCGGTGATAAATTCGGGGTGGAAATCCAGGGTATCTTTACAGATGAACCCCATCGGGGAGGCTGTTTTACCGACTTTGCAGAGGGGGAAGTCAATGCGGCGCCATATACACCGGGTATGTTTGCGGAGTTTGAAAAGCGATTCGGGTATAGTCTGCTTGAAAATCTGCCAGAACTATTTTTACGAAAAAAAGCAGGAGAGATATCTAAGGTAAAGCGGGATTATTTTGAATTGTGCCAGCAGCTTTTTTTAGAAAATTTTGCAATACCGATCTACAATTGGTGTAAGGAACATAAATTAATTTTCACGGGTCATGTTTTGCATGAGGATTCTCTTTGTGCCCAATCGGTTATGCAGGGGTCCCTGATGCGCTTTTATGAATATATGGAATATCCGGGAATTGATCTACTGGCAGAACATACACAGTGTTATTGGGCTGCAAAACAGATTGATTCGGTTGCACGGCAGCTTAAAAAGGAGTGGGTACTGTCTGAGCTGTACGGATGTACAGGGTGGCAGACTAACTTTGAGTCCTATAAGAATATTGGTGACTGGCAGGCACTTTTCGGAATCAATTTAAGATGTCCGCATCTTTCCTGGTATACCATGAAGGGAGAAGCAAAGCGGGATTATCCGGCAAGTATTTTACATCAATCATCCTGGTATACCGATTATCATTATGTGGAAGATTATTATTCCAGAATTCATGCGATTTTGCATGATGGTAAGGCGGAATGCGGGCTGCTGGTAATCAACCCGATCGAAAGTGTCTGGGCGCGCGCATACAGCGGAGCTTTTAATGGACTAAGTGCAGCAGATACACAGATAGAACGGTTAGAAAGACAGTATGCGGAAGTATTTCATGCCTTAACGGACAACCGGATTGACTTTGATTACGGTGAAGAAGATATCATGGCACGTCATGGCCGTGTGGAAAATGGAACCCTGTATGTGGGAGCCTGTGCCTATACCAAAGTTTTGGTAGCCGGTGCAGATACTCTGCGGGGCAGTACGGTAGAACTTTTGCAGAAGCTGGTAAGACAAGGGGGCAGGGTCATTTTTGCGGGCGATATTCCTGCCTATATGGATGCAGAGGCATCAGAGGAAATAAAACTGCTGGCAAAAGAAGCTGTTATCGTTCCGTATGAAGAGGGTGCGATTGCGGGTGCCTGCAGAAATGGACAAGAGATAGAAGTTACATCCGAAGGAAGTCATATGATTTATGCCAAAAGTATGGTGGTTGAGGGTGGAAGAGTCGTTATGCTTTTAAATACAGACAGAAAGAATGGATATGACAATGTAAAAGTTAACCTTGGAAAAGGAACATACCCGGAGTTGTGGAATGCCCGTGATGGTAAAATTACAAAACCGTTATATAACATACAGGACGACCGTATAGAAATCACAATTAATCTGGAGGCTGGGGGAGAACGGCTCTATATGATTTCCGATACAGTGCGGGACTTACCTGCCGGGGAGATTTGGGAAGGTACAAAGGAGGTCACACTTCCGGAAACCTTCTCCTACGCTCTGAGTGAGGAAAATATCTGTGTGCTGGATATGGTAACCGTACAGAATAAAACCGGTTTGAAATTACCAAGGCAAGAGGTATTAAAGGCAGATCGTGCATTGCGTGATTTCTATAAGATTCCCTACCGTGGAGGTGAAATGCTCCAGCCATGGTATGAGGTCAAATTCGGCGGTGGAGATAAAGAACTGCTGACGCAGCTTACTGCAGAGTATAGCGTAGAGATTTCTGTACTTCCGTCAGGCGTTCATCTTGTGGCAGAGGATTTAGCGCATATTTGCGGGGTAATCATAAATGGAAGGGAAGTGCCGGCAGTCAGTGCCGGAAAGTGGATTGATATCTGTTTTGACAGAATTTCTATTCCGGATGATGTCTGGAAGGAAGGGCATAATACAGTGACCCTGGTTATGGACTATTATAAGACCTGCGGACTGGAGTCTGTTTACTTAACAGGCGGCTTTGGAGTGGACTTCCATGACGGAAAACCGGTGCTGGCAAGGTTACCAGAGAAACTATCTATTGGAGATATATCAAACCAGGGACTCCCTTTTTATTCGGGCAGTGTGATTTATCATGTGGATGGGTGTGAAGATAAAAAGGTATGTGTAAGTGTGGAAGAATTCGGAGGGGCACTGGTCAAGTTAATTGGAAAAGAAGAAGTGATTCTCGCCTTCCAGCCTCATAGGGCAGTAATTGAAAATTTGCGCGCTATTCAGGTTGTGCTGACTAGACGAAACACCTTTGGACCATTTCATCAGATTCCTAAAGTGGCATATGCTTACGGACCAGCTAATTTCCTGACAGAAGGAAAAGAGTGGCAGGACGAATATGTGCTTTATGAGCAAGGGATTTTAAAGAAACCAGTCATACAAAGCTAGACAACTATAGAATTACAGGATGGCAGCATACAGCGTATAAACAACTGCTGATGCTGCCATTTTTATAGCTATACAGTTTAGCAGAGAAATAGTAACCTTATCAGAAGATTAGTGATTTGCCTAATGAATCACCTGTTTACGAAAACTGGAAGGTGTAAATCCTGTTTCCTGTTTGAATTTACGACGAAAGCTGGAAGTGTTTACATATCCTACCGATATACTGATTTGGTCAATTGACAGATCAGAATTCATCAGAAGTTCTTTTGCTTTTTCCAGGCGGATCGTCCATAAATAATCAGAAAAGTTTTGATCGAACTTTTTTTTGAACAGATAACTTATATAAGCAATACTTACATGAAAAGTATCAGCCAGGGTGGAAATGGAAAAGTCGGGTGAAGCATAATTATCATGGATGATTTGCCTGATCTGCGTAGTATGTATCGCAGCATTTTCGTGCTCTGTTTCAAAGGTTTTCAGTAGTTTTCCTATGCTTTCGGCAATCTCCAGGCTTTTTTCCTGATAAGGACAGCTGCGGCACAAATATAGGGTTTCAAAATACAGGTCACTAAATGTCCTGAACTTGATGCTCATACGGTTCATGCTATTGATGATGATCGTGAGAATATCAATCAAAACACATCGGACGAAGAAGTCTGGAAAAGCATTTCCGTGTTTTGCAGCCTTGTCAATCAGAGATAAGAGTTCGGTTATCTGTGTTCGTGCATTGGGGAAATCCTGAATTTTTAGATATCCGCTCAGATTGTCCAGTTGTTTATAAGGGTAGGAAAAGCTGGTACCCGGAGGGAGTGTGGACTCGATTTCCGGATATGAAATAATGGGGGCCTGGGACCAGTAGCTGCTTGCACGAACAGCATTTTCATATAAGGAGGGAATTTCAAGCGGCGATGTGGTGCTGTTACTGAGGGCAGCCATACATCCCGTTTCATCATAAAGATCGGACAGAAGCAGCAGGAGAACCTCGTCCTTGTTTTTTTCTATCCCGGTGTAATTTACCATAAATGCCGCATAGTCCTTATCGGCCTCAAGCATAGCACAGGAATTGTGCCCCGGCAGTGCATCATCCAGAAATGCCAGATATTCATTCCACAAAATTGATTTTCTGGGAATGGGGCTGGAAACTTTGATTACAAAAATGTGGTTATCCGGCTCCATGCTGAAAAATTGATCAATATCAGGAAAATGATCCAAATTAGGGTGGTCAATATTTGTAACAATGGAATCCAGAATGGATTTCTGCATGGAAAGGCGGTATTTATCAATTCGGTTTTGCAATTCTTCATTTTCAGAAAGGGCAGTAGTAAAAGCACTGTCTAGCTGCTCTACATAACTTTGATTTGGTACAAGCGTATGTACCATCTTGGTAGTAAGTTTATGAAGAGGCCAATAAGTAACACGCATTGCCCATAGAATTAATATCATTCCCAGTAAAGCAAGCAGCAGAAGCACTATATAAGTATTGCGAAATGCAATATTTACCTGATTAAGAATTGCTGCATTAGAAAAAAGTGCCAGAAACGAAAAGTCGCTGTTTAGCTTTTTTGATATATAAAGGGATTCCTCCCGGTTTAAGTGAGAACCATTGGACAGCTTTTCAGGATCTGATAAATAGGGAATCATCGCACTTGTGTTGCTTCCGGAGACAATCTGATGTTCAGGAGTGGTCAGACAGATGGAGGTAATTCCGGTGGAAATATCAGTTGTCATGATATTTTCCAGCTCGCGGCCGTTGATGATATAAAAGATTGCATATTTCTCAGACCCATGGTTGGCGGGAAGATAAATCAGCAGCTCAGAGGTATCATCAAAAAGGTATATCAACTGTCCCGTTACTGCATCCAGATAGGCATTCAAATCAAATGAAAGATAACGGGAACCGGTATAAATCTGGTATTTTCCATCCTGCTTGCGAACATATTTGCCGGAGGAGAGGATGGAATCACTTTGCAGATCCGTATATACGATCGTATTGATAAAGCTGTTGCTGATTACATAGTTATTTAGTTGTTTGGCAGCCTGATAGCGATACCAGTTCTCATTTTTGTAACGGGAAAGAATTAGATTGATGTCTTTCGTAAGCATAGACTGTATTTGATTGATATCAGACAGTCCATTTTCAAATTGTTCCTGAACATGGGCAAGGCGTTTAACTGTCTGTTCACTTAAGTCTTTTGAATAAATATTTTTCAGCTGAGAGCGAACAGCAAAGAAAAAGCCAAAGAATAAAAGACTTAAAATGATAAAGTAAGATAAAAAATATTTAATCAGGGTAGTGTTTTTTCTGCCCGATGTAAGTTTTTTAAGATATTTCATATAGACTCCTTAGGACAAGTATCCGTTACGAATAAAGTTAATATATCCACGATACCGGGGCAAAAACTTATGGTACTATAATGTGGGACTTTTGAGCCAGGTATCTAAATAGCTTATCTTCGCCTTTTTTAGGATTGATTAGCACATTTCAATAAAAGTAGACTTTTTTTTACGTATGATATATAATCAAAATATAGGAAAAAAGGCACGAAATTACCAGTTTACAGACTGTCAAAAAAAGTCTACTTTTTTGTCATTTCCGGCATGATATATAGTGCGTATATATGGAATATATAGACGAAAAGTGTTTGAAAATTCATTCCTGCCAGATGCACACACCATGCCATCAAAAGTAAGGGGTTGTCGGTTAATACCAATTTTTAGCCTCTGATTTATAAGAAAGAGATAACCTTGTAGAATTCAGGCTTTTTCAAAGCCTTGAACCGCTACAGGGTTATCTCTTTTTTGGGACCTATTTATTTTAGGGCGCAGAAACCCCTTGTTTTGATTTTGGGAAGTGCTTCCTTGGATCCCAGGCACAGGGGGGATATGATTCCTGCTGAGCGGGGAATCCCTGGAAAAATGCAGGAAGCTGCTGCAGGGAGATAATAAAAAAGTAGTTCGTTTTCGAGAGATTCCAGTTTGAAAATAGTATGGTATTTAAAGTCAAAAAAAAGTATAAATGAAGCATAGAAACAAATACCTGTTTAAGTATTCTGGTGATATGTCAAGCGATTTTTCAAAAAGATTTTGATATGTTTTAACTAAAAAAGGGTGCACTTAATAGGTGTATTGGTGACTCTCCGGCGGTTGGCGCGCTTTTGTATGGAGACAGCGCTGATAAGTACAATATTTAAGCAGTTTGCTAAAAATCTTGTTTCTTGTTATTTGATAAGAGAGCTATCTATAATAAATCAGAGCATGTTTGAAACTTTCACTGATCAAGAGGTTTAGCTTAGATTGATAAAGAGATCTTCAAACAGTTCTCACACAGCGAAACTTACAAAGAAAATAAGGAGATTATAATGAAATTTTCAAAAGACTTTATATTTGGAACAGCCACCAGTGCGGCACAGGTGGAAGGAGCTGCGTTAAAAGATGAAAGGGGGAAGTCAATCTGGGATGTATTTGCCGGAATCCCCGGTAAAATTGTGGATGGGTCCAGTCCTGAGACAGCTTGTAACATGTATAATTCGTACAAAGAAGATCTTAAGCTTGCGAAAGAACTAAACATGCAGTCTTACCGGTTTTCTTTTTCCTGGTCCCGGATTTTCCCGGAGGGGAAGGGAAGCGTAAATCAAAAAGGACTTGATTTTTACAAACGTATGGTAGATGAAATGCTCAAAAATGGATTGATGCCCAATGCCACACTATACCATTGGGATTTACCCTATGAGCTGGAAAAAGAGGGAGGCTGGTTAAACAGGGATATTGTAAACTGGTTTGGTGAGTATGCATCCTTGCTGTTTCGTGAATTTAGGGATGTGATACCTATGTGGGCAACAATCAATGAGCCGATAGCCACTTATGTGGGATACGGTTTGGGGGGCTTTGCGCCAGGCCATCAGGGTGAAGATTTGGGGCGCCAGGCTAACCATCATGTTCTTATGGCACATGGGGAGGGGGTAAAACGGTTCCGTTCAGAGCAGGCAAAAGACAGCAAAATAGGCATTGTAATAGATATGTGGAACCATCATCCGTTTCGCAGGGAGAATCCTGAGGATTGTAAAATCGCGGAATTAGAAAATGAAAAATCATATCGGTCATATTTGAACCCCATCTTTCGGGGGTGCTATACCAGGGAACTGCTTCAATATATGAAGGAAACCAACAGCACTCCGAATATGAAGGATGAAGATATGATGCTGATCCAACAACCCCTGGATTATTTTGGACTGAACTGTTATAACCGGGTACTGGATTGCGCAGATCCCACATTGCTTCAGGATGACAGGAAAGAGAAAAACAAGGGCGGCAACTATATGGACAATGGAAGTGAGTACTATCCCAAGGCGGTCTATGATGCAATACATATTTTAGAGGATGATTATAAAATAGGAATACCGATTTATATCACAGAAAATGGAACTTTTAACTGCGGGGAGGAGATACAGCCGGATGGAAGAATTCATGATACACAGCGTATCCGCTATATCGAAGGATTCCTGAAGTGGATTCATAAAGCAATTGAAGAAGGTGCTGATGTAAGAGGTTATTATGCATGGAGTCTGCTGGATAACTGGGAATGGAGCGCAGGCTACACCTACCGGTTTGGTTTGGTGCATACTGATTTTGCTACACAGAAGCGCATTTTAAAGGATAGTGCTCACTGGTATAGAGATGTAATTGCTGCAAGAGAACTCTAGAGCGTGTTTGAAAATTAATTCTCGTCATCTGCACGCCCCACAAACTGTGACGCACAGCTGCCTGATCTTAAATTTGGGTTTAGCTGAATAATGACGCTTTGTATATGCAGGTAGTGTACGGAAAGAGAAGGGGACGGACCAGGACATTGGTTTGGTTCGTTTCTTCATTCTACAGATGCAGTCAGGGCACAATATTCAATCATTATTGGTTGAATATTGTGCTTTTTTTATTAGAATAAAAGAATATTATTCTGTAATCTGCCAATTAGTGGATGCAATAATTAAGCGTTATATCAAAAATCTTGTCTCTTGTTCACTGGAAAGAGAGCACCTATAATGAATACAGAGTTTATCGAGAGAGGCGCCTCAAAGAGAACGAATATCAAAAACAGGAGGTATTTATTTATGAAGTTTAGAAGATTTATGTCGCTGTTGTGTGCAGCAGTTATGTTGGTATCTGTAACGGGATGTGGTGGCAGCAAAGATACTGCAAATGTGGAACCTGCGGATAAAACGGAAACTGGGGCAGAGGCCGACGGGGGAGAGATTACGTTTCCGCTGAAAGATACAAAGGAATACAGCGTATTTGCAATTCTGGATGGGGAATATGATCTAAAGGATAATGTTGCAATGCAGAAGGCTTTAAGTGATGCAAATATCTCCTTTAACTACCAGTCTGTTATGGGCGCGGATTTGTCAGAAAAGAAAAACCTGGTATTAGCTTCCGGCGAGTATCCGGATATTTTCTACAAAGCAAGTTTTACAGCAACAGAATTAGATAAATATGGAAAACAAAAGATTCTCATTCCATTAGAGGATATGATCAGGCAGTATGCACCTAATTTATGCGCACTTTTAGATAAGGTTGACGGATGGGATTATATTACTGCTTCGGACGGGCATATCTATTCACTGCCGGAAATTGATAAAGAAACGCCGCTATTATCCCCTTATTGGCTGAATCATAGGTGGCTGGAGAATCTGGGGCTGAAAGAGCCGGCTAATCTGGATGAGTTGTATACAGTATTAAAGGAATTCAAGGAAAAAGATGCAAATGGAAATGGGGACGTAAACGATGAGATTCCAATCACGGGTACGGATGTTGTAAAGCCGGAGCTGCTGCTGCCTTACTTTGGAGTTCCTTATGATGCGGTAACAAAGGCTGCTGTTTTAGATGGAAAATTAACCTATATTCCAACCTCCGATGTATACAAAGAGTTTGTTGCATACATAACAAAGCTATATCAGGAAGGGCTGATGGATAAAAACGTATTTACGCAGAAACATGAGCAGCAGGGAGCAATTGGACAGTCCGGAGATGTTTTTGGTTCTTTCTTTGATGCAGGTGCATTCCTGACGGTTGGACGTGATAATGATGATGATTATGCTATTCTGACGCCGTTTGAAGATGGAATCTATCCGATTTCTTCCGGTATCACCGCAGGAACTTTAGCTATAACAGATACCTGTGAAAATCCGGAAGTTATTATAGCCTGGGCAGATCAATTTTACACAGAAGAGGGCGGAATACTGGCATGGCTGGGTGTAGAAGGTGAGACGTGGAAAAAAGATGCTGAAGGCAATTGGGAGTGGATCATTGGAAATGGATATGGAGATGACATTGCAGCGGTACGCAGCAATGGTACGATTCAGGGTGCAGCGTATCATCCGTCTATTCAGCCGGAGTATTGGTTTAGCGGTATGTCAGAAGAAGTTGACCCGGATGAGGTTTACTTAAATAAAGAACGTGCCAAGGTAACAGAAAAAGGTGCGATACCCCTTCCGGTAATGAGATACAGCGATGATGATGCAAAGGAAATATCCACCTTAAAGGCTGACCTGGATGCTTATATTGATCAGTATTTGGCACAGGTTGCAACCGGAGAACTTGATCTGGAAAGCAGTTGGGAAGAATATGTTACTACGATAAACAATATGGGCGGAGCCCAGTTGAGTGAAATTTATCAGAGAGCATATACAGAGGCCATGGCTAAATAAGCTGCTGCATATGATTTAAAAAGAGAAGCCGCTGTATGGCATACAGCGGTACTCTCTTTCTTAGACCATAGAAAAAAGGAAAAGGAGGATTTCCGGTGATAAAAAAATTAACAAAAAGGAATGCATCAATACAGAAAAACACAGCTGTGGCATTTACAACAAAAGAGAAACTCCATAGCAGATTAGGAAAGGACATGAAGAAGAACTGGATACTTTATGTAATGATCCTGCCGGTCGTTATCTATTATGTTGTATTTGCATATGGCCCGCTCTACGGCATACAGTTAGCGTTTAAGGACTACATCATCAAAGATGGAATATGGGGAAGTCCCTGGGTTGGATTTGAGCATTTTACCAGGTTTTTCAGCAGCTACAATTTTGAATTATTATTAAAGAACACGATTGGAATCAGTCTTTACAGTATTTTAGTTGGATTTCCTATTCCGATTATGTTTGCTTTATTGTTAAACTATTTAAAAAACAAACATCTCAAGAAAACAATTCAAATGGCATCTTATGCCCCTTATTTTATATCCACGGTAGTTATGTGTGGTATGATTGTCATTTTTCTAAATCCGGATACAGGTATTTTTAATACTATCAGAGGGTGGCTCGGACTGGAATCTATTGATTTCCTGGGAAAACCGGAACTGTTTAAATCTATTTATGTATGGACCGGGGTATGGCAGGGACTGGGATGGAGCTCTATTATCTATATATCGGCATTATCCGGCGTAGATTATCAGCTTCATGAAGCAGCAATTGTGGATGGAGCTACAAAACTGCAGCGCATTTTCCATGTGGATCTGCCGTCTATTAAACCCACCATTGTCATGCTGCTGATTCTTCAGATGGGATCACTGATGAGCGTAGGCTTTGAAAAAGTATTTTTGCTGCAGAATACCTTGAATAAAGGAGCGGCGTCTGTTATTTCTACGTATGTATATGAGGTTGGTTTGATTAATAGTGACTATGGGTATTCTACGGCAATCGGACTGTTTAATTCCGTGATTAATCTGACTTTAATCGTAGTGGCTAATCAGATTTGTAAAAAGTTTGCAGATGAGAGTCTGTTCTAGAGCGTGTTTGGAAAGGAGTTGGGTAGAAAGATGAGCAAAATAGCGAAAACAGGAAGAATAAAGCATTCTCATGCAGATAAAGTATTTGACATTGTAAATATCATACTTATGGCAGTCCTCTTAATAATATTTATATGGCCGCTATGGTTTGTGGTAATAGCGTCCTTCAGCAATCCCTCAGAGGTATGGAATGGCAATGTGGTTCTTCTGCCAAAGGGGTTTACAATGGCTGCATATGAAGCAGTCATCGAATATAAGGCCATTTGGACCGGATATGTTAATTCTATTTTTTATACGGTGGCGGGCACTCTGATTAATCTGGTTTTGACCGTATGTGCGGCTTATCCATTGGCAAGAAAAGATTTTGTGCCAAGAAATGTACTTATGTTTCTTTTCATGCTGACTATGTATTTTAGTGGTGGTCTGGTTCCTACCTATCTGATTGTGAATAAACTGCATTTGACCAATACACCATGGGCAATGATGATTCCAGGTGCAATTTCCATCTATAATGTTATTATTACAAGAACCTATTTTATAAATAGTATACCATCCAGTTTGCAGGAGGCAGCAGAGTTGGATGGTGCCAATACATACCAGTTCCTGATAAAAATAGTACTTCCGCTGTCCAAGCCTATTCTGGCTGTTATTGGACTGTATTATGCGGTTGGTCACTGGAATGATTTCTTCTCCGCATTAATCTACATTAATGATAAAAATCTAATGCCTTTACAGTCCTTCCTGCGTGATTTATTAATGACGAATAAGATGAGTCTCACAAATCTGCAGGGTCTGGATGCAGCTGCAGCAGAAGCAAAAATGCAGCTTTCCCAGACATTAAAGTATAGTGCGATTATAGTTTCTACGGTACCTGTATTATGTATCTATCCTTTTATACAGAAATATTTTGTAAAGGGTGTTATGATTGGTTCCGTCAAAGGATGAGCGCGTACGTTTTTTAGAGTTTCAGGAACGGGATAGAGCAGTCTTTGAGCAGGTAACAGAGGAAGAATTTGATATCATGCTTCGATTTGCAGAAAAGTATGGTGCGCATTTAGATGCCGAAATAAAGAAACTGGGTGTAGACATGAAGTCGGAAGACTATGATAAACTTTGAAAAATGAATAGGTAACGGAAGCAGTCCCATTCTAACTGGATCGGGCTGCTTTTTTTAATTTCTGTTTTGTTGACAAGGAAACAATATTTGTGTAAGCTTTGGCTGCTTTCTGGCATCGGCTGTAATGGAGATGTTTATTCATATTCCATTTGAAAAAAAGAAAACCACCGGAAATATCATTGCTATGGGATTTCATGATCTGAAAGATAGTTTTGGATTTATGTTTAAGAAGCAGCCTGTGTTATGGAAGGTATCTTTAGCATTTGCTTCGATTAATTTGTTATTAACTTCTTTAATAATGGTGGGAATACCAGTCATTATTACGCTGCATTTGGGGTTTGCAGCGGATACGGCAAACCGCCTATACGGATACGCCCAGGGAGCCATCGCCGCAGGCAGTATATTAGGAGGTCTGCTGGCGGGAGTATTTTCAAAGAAATTAAAGTTAAAGTCAAGTCCATTTATCTTAGCGGGATGCGCGATGTGTATTCTTCTGGGAGGGTTCGCACTGCAATTGTTCACAGAATCTATGGCAGTCTATATTGTCCTGATAACCGGCTGCAGTCTGCTATTAGCAATGACCACCTTATTTTCCATCCAGGTACTGACTTGTCTGCAGATTTTAACACCCATAGAGTTAACAGGAAAAGTACTGTCATGCGTGCTGTGCATATGTATGTGCACAAATCCTCTCGGTCAGTTTATGTATGGTATTGTTTTTGAACATATAGGGAGCGTCACCTATGTTCCGTTTTATGGGGCAGGTCTGATTATGCTGGTAATTAGTTTGCTGACACGGCGCATTTTCTTTGGGATTGATCAGCTAATGGAAACCCATACGATTGTGAAAAAAGGAAAAATATAATTATAATTCCGAAATATACAAAAAAATGTGTACAATATACCAATAATTAAAAGACATAGGTGATAGATATGGCTAAAATATACTTTATAAGAGAAAAAAACAATATAAAAGAGCACATTATAGACAAAGGCAAATGAAAAAAATAGAAAATAAAAAAAGTTATGATTACAGAAAAAAGTTCCTTATTGTGGAATGAATGGTAGAAAGAGAGGGAATATGGACAATTTGGAACAAAGTACAGTTGATTATGAAAAGTACCATAGATTTATATTAATGAAGAGGAGGATTAGGAATGCATCGAAAGACAGCGCTGATTACAGGTGGAGCAAGAGGGATTGGGAAACAGATTTCTTTGGATTTAGCTGAAGAAGGATACAATATTGTAGTGAATTACCGCAGTGATAAGGAAGCAGCCTGTGAGATATGTGAAAAAGCAAAAGAGATTGGTGTAGATAGTCTGGCTGTCTATGCGGATATGGGAAGTGTCAGAGATATTGAGAAAATGTATCAAATTGCCTTTGAGAAATTTGATGTCATAGATATAGTTGTGAACAATGCAGGTATCAGCCCTGAAGTGTATTTTCTGGATGCAACAGAAAAAATGTTTGATGATATGACTGCAATTGACTGGAAAGGCCTGTTCTTCAGCAGCCAGATTGCCGCTAAAAGAATGGTGGTAAAGGGTGTGAGCGGAGTAATCATTAATATTTCATCTAATCAGGTGGAAGGGTGCTGGCCAAGAGCAACTATATATGGACCGACTAAAGCGGCGGTTACAAAGTTTACCAAAAATGCGGCTATGGAGTTGGCATTAAAGGGAATCCGCATGGTTGCCGTGGCTCCGGGCTATACGGATGTAGGGTGGGATTCTGGTGATATCCGGCTGGAGGCGGCAGAACGGCTTCCTTTCAAACGATTTGCAACTACCAGGGAGATTGCCCAGGCAGTTGTCTATCTGGCATCGGATAAAGCGGCATATATTACAGGGACCTCGTTGCTGATAGAAGGCGGCGCAAGTCTTCCTGTGGTTGCCGCCAATGATTTTGTGGAGGTAAAGTAGAATGGAAGAGTATCAATACTATAATCAGCTTTTAAAAGGTGATGGAGGTGCTCTGAAAAGGGCGTTGTATAAGTCCATGGGATTTACAGATTCCGCGCTGGAAAAACCATTGATTGCCATAGTCAATACATATACCAATGCAACACCGGGTCATTATAACATAAATGAAATGTGTGAGCAGGTGAAAAAAGGTATCGAATCCAGAGGCGGTACAGCCATGGTATTTGGCAGCATTGCACCATGTGACGGCATAGCGGAAGGGCATGATGGAATGAGGTACATACTACCTTCCCGGGATTTGATAACCTCTTCGGTTGAATGTATGGTCAGGGCTCATAAATTTGATGGACTGGTATTGCTGGGTTCCTGCGACAAAATTGTGCCGGGCCTTTTGATGGCGGCTGCAAGGCTGGATATCCCATCCGTTTTCTGCAATAGCGGCCCCATGATGCCTGCCATGTATAAGAATAAACATTATGATGGAAATATTGTAACAGAGGCAGTCGGCTGGAAACAGCGGGGAGAAATCTCCCAGGAAGAATTCCGGGAAATCGAAAATCTTGCGGAGCCTTGTGTTGGTTCCTGTGCCATGTTAGGTACTGCAAATACTATGGGTTGTCTGGCGGAAGCGATGGGGATGAGTTTACCGGGGAGTGGAACGGTGCCTGCAATTTATTCCAAACGCATGCAGATTGCATACTCCACGGGAGAGGTAATTGTTGATCTGGTTGCAAAAAAAATAACAGCCCGTCAGATCATTACAAAAGATTCCATTTATAATGCAATGGCCGTTTTAATGGGAATCGGCGGATCAACCAATGCCATTATGCATTTGCAGGCGATACACAAAGAAGCCGGATTAGGGGAATTGCCTCTTACACTATTTGATGAATTAAGCAGAAAAATACCTCAAATAGCATCTGTCTATCCGGCATCTTCTTACGATATGGTGGATTTTTATGAGGCCGGAGGTGTACCTGCGGTCATGAAAGAGCTGGAGTCTCTGCTCCATATGGAATGCCTCAATGTCTCCGGAAGTACCATGGAGGAGTCATTAAAACAGTTTGGCTTTAGCGGACGCAGGGAGGTAATCAAATCCATCAAAGAACCGTTTCACTTAACAGGCGGGGTAGCAGTCCTGAGAGGAAATTTAGCACCCCTTGGAGCCGTTGTAAAACCGGCAGCCATTCCGGCTCACTTAATGAGAATAGAGGGGAAGAGTCAGGTATTCCAGAGTGAACAGGAGGCCTGCCAAGCTATATTAAATGGGATGGTGGAGGAAAATACCATTATCATTCTTCGCTATGAAGGACCCAAAGGCGGACCCGGTATGCCGGAAATGTATCGTCCTATGAAATGCCTGGAAGGCATGAATTTATCAGACAGCTGTGCATTGATTACAGACGGAAGATTTTCCGGATCTAACAGGGGATGTTTTGTTGGACATATTTCACCGGAAGCCTACGAAGGAGGAATTCTTGCACTGGTGGAGGACGGGGATATGATCCGGATTGATGTGGATAAAAGAGAGCTTTCCTTATTAATAGAAGATACCGTATTAAACGAAAGAAAAAAACATTGGATCCGTCCGGAAAAAGAAGTTTTAGACGGATATCTGAATACTTACAAAAAAATCAGCCAGTCAGCGGCACAAGGCGCAGTGGTGGAATAGGAGAATCGTATGATTGAATGGAAAAATGATGATGAATTATTTGAATTAATGAGGAGTGAAATGTATTCAGCCGTAATCGGTGATATTTTAGATAAAATGGGGTATTTTCATCAGTTTCTGCCCCAGAAAATACAGCCGGTCAATTCCAAAATGGTAGTGGCGGGACGTGCAATGACGGTGTTAGAGGCAGATGCGTTTGAAGAACTTTCCAATGGGCAGAACCCGATTATGAAGAAACCCTTTGGATTGATGCTGGAAGCTTTGGATGATCTGAAAAAGAATGAGGTATATATTTGTACCGGTGCTTCTCCTTCCTACGCTCTGGTAGGAGAACTGATGTGTACCAGAATGCAGATATTAGGCGCGGCAGGGGCGGTGGCCAATGGTTTTCACAGAGATACAAATGGAATAGAGGAATTAAAATTCCCCTGTTTCTCCTATGGCAGATACGCACAGGACCAGGCTCCCAGGGGAAAAGTTATTGACTTTAGAGTGCCTGTTGAGATCGAGGGAGTGCGTATTAATCCAGGAGATATTATTTTCGGCGATTTAGAGGGGGTTCTGGTAATTCCCAAAGCAGTAGAAGCGGAAGTCATCCAGAGGGCATATGAAAAAGCTATGGGAGAAAAGATGGTGGCGGAAGCAATAAAAGGCGGAATGGGAGCGAAAGAATCATTTGACAAATATGGGATTATGTAAATAACCGGGATTTCCATGCCCGGGCAGATATGATATTATGATACCGAACATTGCACTGCTGCATTTGGGATGTATTGCACAATGGAAGTAAATGGGGTGCCGTATGCAGAGAATCATGAAAAATATGCAGATTCATGACTTCGGAAAACAGAGAAATGTGGAGAGGAGGAACTGCGAATGAAACATAGAAGAGATGTCATCGCCACCGGTCTCCAATTAGGGGAAGGGTGTATATGGGATCAGGCACGAAGTAAGGTACATTTTGTGGATATCGAAGGGTTTACTATTTACTCTTATTCCTTGCATGACAAAACCCTGGAAGCATTTAATATGGGAGATTATGTTGGCTGTATTGCGTTAAATGATCAAGGCGATTTGATTGCAGCGGTCAGGAACAAAATCATACGATTGAATCTGAGCACCGGGATGCAAGAGCCTGTTATGCAGATCAGCCTGCCTGCACATATTCGCTTTAATGATGGAAAACTGGATCCATATGGAAATCTGTGGGTCGGGACTATGGCTATTGATCAGAACCATCCAAAAGCGCAAGGGGCGGGATCCTTGTATTGTATAAAGGAAGGCAGGGTTATTTCTAAATACGATGGATTCACTATTTCTAATGGATTAGTCTGGAATCCATCAGGAGATAAATTCTATCACATCGATACCCCAACCCAAAAGATTGACGTATATGATGTGGTGGAAGAAGGTGTCTTAAGCAATAAAAAAACAGCAGTTTTCATTGATGAAAAGGAAGGGGCTCCCGATGGAATGTGCATGGATGGCCGCGGTCAACTATGGGTTGCAATGTGGGGCGGAGGAAAGGTTCAATGTTATGACCCCGGTACAGGGGCCAAAATCAAAGAAGTGCAGGTGCCGGATCCAAATGTATCCTGCTGCATAATAGGAGGTGGGAATAAGAATTTATTATTTGTAACCACAGCTCAGGATGAACATAATAATTTAGGAAAGCTGTATATGTTTACCGGGGATCACATGCAGGAAGAGTGGTATTAGCTCTATGATGTGATTGGAAAAGGGCAAGGAAGAATAGGCAGGATATTTTTCCTTGTCCTTTTTTTGTGTGAAAATATTATCAGGTAATTTTGTAAAAAAATAAAAAGCAGACATTAAACACCTGTAATTGTGAAAAAAAGGAAAAACAGAATAATAATTCCGAAATGTACAATGAAATATGTACAACATACCGATAAGTAAAAGACATAGGAGGTAAATATGGTTAAAATATACTTCATAAGAGGCGAAAACGATATAAAAGAACACATTATATACAAAATAAAATGGGAAGAATTGCAAATACAAAAAACCATACTTACAGGTGAAAGTTCCTTATTGTGGAATGAATGGTAGAAAGAGAGGGAACATGGACAATTTGGAACAAAGTATAATGGAGATTTTGGCAAAGGGATCCTGTCAGATACAGATTCGAAATTCAGGAATTTTTCGTTTCCCGTCGGCGTACCGATTTAAGGATCATAATCATAAAGAAATTGAAATTAATTGTATTAAATCGGGCCATTGCATCATGGGAGTGGAGGGACAGTATTTTCCGCTGAAAGAAGGTGACTGCATGGTGGTTTATCCGGGGGTGCCTCATTGCTTTATTGTAGATACTCGGGAAAAGTGCAGTATTGCTCAATTGGAGTTTTGTGTACAGGCGCCGAAGACTTTGGAAGGGATATTGAGCTTTTTATGCCAGGAACCCAGATACCACAAACTGTCCAATTGTGAAATGGCATGCTGCCTTCTGGAGAGCTTGTGTAAGATTTACCGGGCGAAGAAAGAGGAAGAACAAAAAAATATTCAGCTGAAGTTGTCTATTTTTCAGCTGTTCATAGAGTTATCCGATAAAATTACAGAGAAAATACAGCAGCAGGAAAGTCATAGTAAGGCTGGAAAGATGGCAGATATCATCCGTTATATTAATGAAAATTATGAGATGGATATTAACAAAGAAAAGCTTGCGGAGCAGTTTGGAATCAGTTCCCGGTATATCCGCAAGTGTTTTGCAGAGGAGACGGGAATCAGCTGTCAGCACTATATTAATACTCTGCGGGTTGAAAAGGCAAAGGAGCTTTTGTGGTTTACATCCAATACGGTGACAGAGATTGCATTGAAAGCGGGTTTTAACAGTGCACAGTATTTTTGCCGGGTATTTCAGCAATATATGGAGATGTCGCCGTTAGAGTACCGGAATTTATGGCAGGGAAGTAAAGCGGAAGAGCTTTGCACTATAGAAGCATAGAAGGAGGAAGAATTATGGGAAGTGAATTGGAATTTGCACACATATCCAAATATTTTCCGGGTGTAAAAGCTCTGGATGATATTTGCTTTCGGGCATATGGGGGTGAGGTGCTGGCCTTCCTGGGAGAAAATGGTGCCGGTAAATCTACATTATTGAAGGTTCTCAACGGTGATTACCAGCCGAATGCGGGGAAGTACCTTCTGGATGGAGAGGAAAAGCACTTTCGATCCCCTCACGAGGCAATTGAAGAAGGGATCAGTGTTATCTATCAGGAACGGCAGATATTAATGGAGCTCTCTGTGGCAGAAAACATCTATCTGGGAAGAATGCCGGTAAATAAATTGGGCGTTATCAATGTGAAGCAGGCAAATGAGATGGCACAGAAAATCATTAATGAATTCGGGCTTCCGATCAGGGCAAATGAAAAGGTGAAGGATTTAAGTATTGCCTATCAGCAAATGGTTGAGATTATGAAGGCTTACAGCCGAAAAAATCTAAAAGTAATCTGCTTTGATGAACCAACTGCCAGTTTGAGTGATTCAGAAATCGACAGCTTATTCAGTATTATTGAAAAGCTGAAAAAGGAACAGAAAATAGTAATCTATGTATCACACAGAATGAATGAAATACAGCAAATTACCGACAAAGTAGCTATTTTTAAGGACGGGCGGTATGTTGATACGGTTGTAACCGGAAAAGTATCAGAAAAAGAGATGATACGGATGATGGTAGGCAGGGATTTGGGAAATATTTATGAAAGCCTTGACCGCAATAAAAAGATTGGTAAGGTACTTCTGGAAGTGAAGAATGTTTCTTCGGATTATGTGAAGCCGGTATCTTTTGTACTTAGAGAAGGAGAAGTGCTGGGATTCTCGGGTCTGGTAGGAGCCGGGCGGACTGAGGTGATGCGTGCCATTATCGGAGCCGACAAGCTCCAGAGTGGAGAAGTGATTCTGGAGGGAAAGAAAATTACGAACCGGTCTCCGAAAGAGGCTATGAAAAACGGAATTGTGCTGGTGCCGGAAGACAGAAAGATGCAGGGAATTCTGTCAAATCTGAGCGTGTCGGGTAATATCAACGTATCCCTTATGGATAAAAATTCTAATAAATTTGGAATTATCGACAAGCGGAAAGAAGAGGCAGAGGCTAAAAAAGGTATCGAGTCCTTTAAAATTAAAACACCTTCCCCAGACAAAAAGATCGTTGAACTGTCCGGCGGAAATCAGCAAAAATGTATTGTAGCAAGATGGATTACCACGAACCCCAAGGTTCTTATTCTGGACGAGCCTACAAAAGGAATTGACGTAGGGGCAAAGTCAGAATTTTATCAGATGATCTGTGAATTTGCAAAGCAGGGGCTGGGAGTTATCCTGATTTCATCTGAACTTCCGGAGGTTATCGGACTTTCAGACCGCATTATTGTAATGCGTGGGCTGCATATATCAGGTGAGATTATGAGAGAAGAAGCGACAGAGGACAGGCTCTTAAGCTTGGGTATGATAGGAGAGGAAACAGAATGAAAAATACAGAGAATAAGGGAATGAATCAGAATAGCAGCAGTAAAGTTAAAGCAATAGCAGGATATATAGGAGGCGACAAGCTGGTATTGATTGGAGCAATTATTGTGGTATTTGCATTGTTTACTTCAATTAATAAAAATTTTCTTTCAATTCAGAACATGATTAACCTTTTGGTGGCAGCATCACTGGTTGGGATGGTAGCTGTGGGACATACCTACTTAATTATTGCGGGACAAAACGATTTATCCCCGGGATCCCTGGCAGCATTTTCCGGTGTTATGGTTGCACTTTTAGTGGCAAATGGAACACCCATAGTACTTGCAATTCTTCTGACCCTGGGAGCATCGGTAGTTGTTGGATTGTTCAATGCATGGATGGTAAATAAAATTAAACTGGAAGCATTTATCGCTACTTTAGTAACACAGTCCATTGTACGTGGATTTGCATTTATTATCTGTAATGGAAAACCGGTAGGTATTGCAGATGTAGGATTTTTAAAGCTGGGAAAAATTCGTTTCTTAGATATCCCGCTGGCAGTTTGGGTGATGATTATCTGTATTATTGTATTTGGCTTTATTCTTCAGAAGACAAAGTTTGGACGAAGTATCTATGCAATAGGCGGAAATAAAGAAGCTGCAAGACTTGCGGGACTGAATCCTGAAAAAATTGTTACATGCTGCTTTATCATGATGGGCGTGCTCTGTGCTATGGGAGGTATCCTGTTCTCGGCAAGAATGAATGCCGGACAGCCTTCCGCAAATGTAAACCTGGAGTTTGACGCAATTACCGCAGTTGTATTAGGCGGGGTATCATTCACCGGCGGAGTGGGAAGCATGGGCGGTACCGTACTGGGTGTTATTTTAATCCAGGCTTTTAACACAGGTCTTATAATGGTCAATGTGCCTACATTCTGGCAGTATGTTGCCCGCGGATCATTGCTTCTGTTTGCACTTGCATCCGATTATATCAGGAAAGAAAAGAGAAACAAAGAACTTCTTGCAGCAAGTATGAGAAATGCAGAATAACGGGAACAAATCACACAAAAGTGTGTTTTGGATACATATGTAAAAAGTTTTAAGGACCGGGTGCATTAATTCCATGGAGTGGTTCGGGAGCTTTTCATATCAAAAAGGAGGATAATCATGAAAGCAAAAAAATTATCAGCATTATTAATGACAGTCGTATTGGGGGCAGCAGCATTAACAGGATGCAGCAGTGAAACAGCGGAGACAGCAAAAGAAACAACGAAAGAGACAACAAAAGAAACGACAAAAGAAACAACAAAAGAAGCGGGGGAGACAACAAAGGAAACGACACAGGAAGAAACTAAAAGCGCAGAGAATACTACGGGAGAAGGGCAGGATAAAGATTTATTAGTCTATGGTATCTATAAAGCAGGCGATCAGACTTGGTTTATTGATGAAGGCGAAGCAGCAAAAAAAGCGGTTGAGGCTGCCGGTGGTGAATTTGTATATGTTGATGCGAAAATGAACCCGGAAGAATATTTAAAGGCAATTGATAATGCGATTGCAAACCAGGCAGACGGTATCGTGACCTGTATTCCCGATCAGACGATGTCACAGGCAGTTATTGACAAATGTACAGAAGCAAATATTCCGGTTGTAGCGGCTGATGACGCACTGCAGGATGCAAACGGCGAAAAGCTGGCACCATGGGTAGGCATCAACGCATATGTTATAGGTGAAGCTAATGGTGAGTGGATGGCTAATTACGTAAAAGAAAATAACCTTGCGGCAGATGAAGAAGTGGGAATGCTGCTGATGACAATGGATACCGTATCCAGCTGTGTGCCTCGTGCAGAAGGTGAATATGACAAATTTACAGAACTGGTTCCTGAATTTGATACAGCTAAGATCTACCGTGCGGATTATGACGGAACAACAGATAAAGGAAATACAGCGGCAGCAGCGGTAATTACAGCACATCCTGAAATTAAGAAATGGCTGGTAACAGGAGCAAATGAAGAGGGCGTTATCGGTGCAGCAAGAGCATTAGAGAGTGCAGGACTGGACAAGGATGCCTGTGCAGTAGGTCTGGGTGCTTATATGGCAAAAGACGAGTTTAAGAAAGAAGGCGGTTCCTGTGTAGTTGCTTCCGCATATTTTTCAGCAGATTCTGTAGGTGCAGGTTCCGTAGATGTTCTCCTGGGATTGATCGAAGGAAAAGAAGTTCCGCAGGAAACAGCAGTAGATGCTGTAGTAGTGACTGCAGATACTTATGAAGAGGTAATGGGCGAAGCAGCCAAATAAAGGGCAAGATGAAGGAGCAGGCAGAAGATGACAAACAGAGAGAACTTCCTGTCGCTGATCAGGCGGCAGGGATATGAATGGATTCCGGTAGAATTTGTACTTTCTCCGCATCAGCAGCAGGTTTGCAAAGAACAGCTTGGTGCAGATGATTATGAGGAATATTTCAAATTTCCATGGCGCAGGGTAGAAGATCTGCGCCTGCGCAACCATGACACAGAAAAATATCGTGTATATTATCAGACACCGCTTGCAGAGGGTGCGGATATCGACATCTGGGGTGTTGGGCATGAGAAATCGCCAAACAGTATGCATATGACCTATATGCGTAATCCACTGGAAAACATGGAAACCCTGGAGGAGATAGAGAATTATCCATATCCGGATTTTACGAAGGCAGATGGATCCCACCAGGCGGAGCAGGTTGAAAAAATAAAAGCAAGAGATCTCATTGCGATAGGTGACATGCAGATGACAATATGGGAATGCGCCTGGTATATGAGAAGTATGGAAGAGCTGTTCTGTGATATGATGGAGGAAAATGAAATAGCTGAATTTCTATTTGATAAGGCGGCAGAGCAGTCCACAATAAGGGCTGCTGCCTATGCAAAAGCCGGGGTGGATGTATTGTTTATTGGTGATGATATCGGTATGCAGTATACGCTTATGATGAGTGAAGAGCTTTACTGCAGATGGATTAAGCCAAGACTGGCGGCACTGATTCGTACAGTAAAAGAAATTAACCCTGAAATCGTAATTTTTTATCACTCATGTGGATTTATCGAGCCCCTGATACCCCATTTAATAGAAGCAGGGGTAGAAGTTCTGAACCCTATTCAGAGTGAATGCATGGATTTTGAAGAAATCCATAAAAAGTATGGTCAGCAGATTTCATTTCACGGTACAATCGGCACACAGACTGTTATGCCTTCCGGCACCCCTCGGGAAGTGAAGGAAGCAGTCTGGAACAATCTGGATATTGCAGGGGAAAAAGGCGGACTCTTTGTGGCACCGACCCATATGCTGGAACCAGAGGTTCCACTGGAAAATATTCTGGCTTATGTGGAGGCGTGCAGAACTTATAGAAAAAAAGGCGGGAATTAAGCTGGCGGCGGGGATGAAAAACTCCAACCTTTCAAATACGCTCCGGGGAAGGGAGATTATATAATGAAAAATAGAAAAAGATGGATAAGTATGGCTTTGGCGGGGGTCATGATATTTCAGATGAATGGAATCCTCGTTTTTGCGGAAGCTGCATCTTCAGACGTTCAGACGGCTGATGTGCAGGAAGTGGCAGAAACGGAGATAGGCAGTGATGTTTGGGATACACCGGTGATTCCGGATGCAGCCAGGTATATAAAAGGGATAGAACAGACTGAGGTCAGCCTGAATGAGAAGACGGGAGACGGAACTTGGAGATATCTGTTTGATATTCCTGATTATACACAGGCAGGGGGAATTGCGGCACCCAATGAAGAGAACCAGGATTTTGATTTCAGTAAATGGGAAGAAAGAGACTGGAAAAACATAAAAGTGCCTGGAGAGCCGCTTATGCAGGGCTTCGACATCCTGACAAACAACGAGTATTATTACCAGCGTGAGATTACGGTACCGGAAGACTTTGCGGGAAACAGGGTATTGGTAAGGTTTGACGGTGTGTACAGCAATTCCCGTGTGTGGATTAATGGAAAATATATCCGCACTCATGTAGGTGGATTTACCACCTGGGATTGTGATATCACAGAATTTGCAGCACCGGGTGAGACAGTCACCATGACAGTGGGAGTTGCAGAAATATACAGTACCACAAAGGGAATCTGGAACCCGGAAGGAAAATCAGTCAACAATCCGGCAAATGCTACAGAGTATGCCCATCACAACATGGGCGGGATTAACAGGGATGTAAGCCTTGTTGCAGTTCCATATGACAGTATTGCACGGACCTATGTAAATACCGACTTTGATGAGACATTTACGAATGCAGATCTGGAAGTAACTGCCCAGCTGAACATGGTTTCAGGCGAAGGCGCACTGCTTGTGGAATTGCTTGACGGGGAATCAGTAGTTACCTCCGGTACAATAGATTTTGATCGGGAGACAGAGGCTTTAAAGAATTTACCGGAACTTGTTGAGGAAGCAAGTACTTTATTAAAAGAAAATGAAACGAATCTCTATGAAGGAAATTCCGGTAAAACAGGACAGTACTCCAAAGCAGCATTTGAAAATATGCGCAAAGAAAGGGACAATGCTTTAAAAGTCCTGGCGGGAACGGGAGAACTCTCAGCTGCAAAGAAACTTACCCTGCCGGTTACAGAGCCGAAGCAGTGGGATGCCGAACACCCAAATCTGTATACGCTGCGTACCACATTACTGGTGAACGGGGAAGCGGTACAGATAAATGAGGAGAATGTAGGATTCCGTGAAATACATTACGGAGGCGCAGACGGCACAGATACCAATAAAGTTTATGTGAATGGAAAAGAAGTAAAACTGCGCGGTACCTGCCGACATGATGTATCCGATGATCTGGGACGTTCCATGACCAGAGAAGAAAGTTACGCCGAGATTGCAGCGTACAAGAATGCAAATATAAACCATATACGTACATCACATTATCCGGCTTCTGAAGATCTGCTGGATGCCTGTGATGAAATGGGAATTTATGTGGAACAGGAGACAGCTGTCTGCTTCCAGGGGCCATGGGCAGATGTCAGCAGTAAGTACGAAGATTTTCTTCCTCAGTTTACGGAGATGATTGAACGTGACCGCAACAGGCCGTCCATTCTCATCTGGTCTCTGGGAAATGAATCAAATTACAGTAAAGTAGCGTCACAGTCCGGAGGAAATGCATTCCAGGATGAAAGAGAATACTTAAGAGATGTGGACACAACCCGTCCATGCGTATTCAGCTTCCCGGATACCGGAGAACCTGCAGGCTTTGCCGATATCTACAGTGCCCACTATGCAAATGTAACAGGCGGCATGGGGAGAGCTGACAAACCCGTTATACATGATGAATATGCACATATTTCCTGCTATAACCTGGATGAACTTCAGCGGGATGTAAATGTACGTAATTTCTGGGGCGAAAGTGTAAAAAAAGGTTGGGAAAATATTTTCACCAGTGACGGAGCCCTTGGCGGAGCTTTATGGGGCGGAATCGATGATGTATTCTACATTCCGGAAGGTACCACAGAGCGCTGGCAGTCACATTCAGATGGCCAGACAGCCGGATATGGAGAATGGGGAAGCGTATTGGATGCCTACCTGAGAGAGAAGCCGGAGGCATATCTTACTAAGAAAGCCTATTCGCCTGTACGTGTGGAGGAAGAGGCATGTTACATATCTGACGGTACGATGTATATTCCGGTGAAGAACTGGTTCGACCATACAGATACAAATGAATTGAAGCTTGAATATACCGTTGACGGTGAGCAGAATGAAATTATGGTTGGGGAAAGTATTGCACCTCACAGTGATGGCGTGATTACCATAAACGGGGTATCCCAAGATGCACAAGCTGTAAATCTGAAATTTTATACACCGGATGGAATTATGGTGGATGAGTATAATGTTGCGATTTCATCGAAACAGTACAACTTCACACCGGCTGGGGATCAGGCACCGGCTATTGAAGAAAATGAACAGGATATTGTTGTAAAAGGCAAAGACTTTTCAGTTTCTTTCAGCAAGGAAAGCGGTATGATCTTAAGCGGTCAGTTTCAGGATCAGGTTCTTGTGACAGGCGGTCCATACCTTCATGTAACAGGAATGAGCCTTGGAGAGTGGAACCTGGCGGAAATAGATGGTATTACAGCTGAGACACAGGAGCAGTATGCTGTAGTAACCGTAAATGGTTCTTATGCAAATGGCCAGGGTGTGCGTTTTGATATAAAGATATCAGGAAATGGCATAATAACCACAGACTATACGCTGACAACTGCACCGAAAGTGACGAGCGGACTAAAAGAGGTGGGTATCAGTTATGATATCGACAAAGATACAGACAGTGTAAGCTGGTTAAGAGATGGTTTATACACAGCTTATCCGGAAGACCACATCGGACGTAATAAAGGAGTGGCTCTCAAGGTAAGAGAAGGATCGGATGTGACACCGGATCAGTATGGGGTGGAACCGCAGTGGTCCTGGAAAGATGATATGAAGAATTACTTCGTATATTCTACGGATGACCCCAATAATGGACTGGTAACCAATGACTTCAAAACCATGCGTGAGCATGTGTGGTCCTATGATGTAAACTATGGACTGGAAGCAGACGCACCCCGCATCAGTGTAGAAGCTCCGGATGCCAACGTGGCAGCCCGCGTTGCAATTACCTTTGATCTGGGCTATGTTGATGACAGGGACGCAGCCATTAAGTATACGGGCGGATGGGCGACCTATGATTCAAATTCTGATTATGCGGGAACAGAAACATTTAGTTCAAAATTAGGTGATTCCTGCGAATTTAAATTTACAGGAACCGGCATACGCTATATCGGATCGAAGCAAAAGAATACGGGCCTTGTAAAAGTGTATGTAGATGGTGAATTCAAAGAAGAAATTGATACCTACAGTAATCTGGGAAATGATCTGAAGCAGACGGTGATTTACAGCATAGAGGGACTGGAGAATGGTGAACATACCATTAAACTGGAAACGGCAGGCGGAAAAGCTAATTGCATCGTAGTAGATGCTTTCGAAGTTTTGAAGCCGGAAGGAAGCAGCGCTACTGAAAAAGCACAGCTCATCATTAATAACCAATGGTATTATCCAAACCTGGGATGGGGCAACTACACCGGTATTCAGGGAAAGCTGGCAAATGGTTCTACAGGATCAGGAACAATCCGTCTGACAAATGAAAATAATCTGACGGAAGAGACGATTACATCACTGGTTAATTTAAAGATATCAGCAGTAAATGAAGAAGAATTGAAGGTTTCCTATCATGTACAGAATGAAAGTGAAGCTACAGAAGTGAAACTGCAATGGTACCGGGTAGCAGCAGGCGATCCGGACAGTAAGGCACAGGTAATTGAAGGTGCTGAAAATGACATACTGAACATAAAGGGACTGGAAGCAAACAAGGTTTACTGTAAGGCTACGCTGTTGATTGACGGAAAAGAGAGACAGACCGTAAAGAGTAATGGAATTGAAATAGGACAGGATTCTTATCGCTACTATGATATATTAGATGACTCGGATGAATTTGTATTTTCAGGAACCAAAGGTACAGATTATAAGACTGATAAAGATAAGTCCTGGACTGCAAATGCTTATGGTAAATCTGTCACCTACCTTATGGATACAAAAAATGAAGCAGGTGTTTCCTTCAAGTTTGCGGGAAGCGGAATCCGCTGGGTAGGCGCAAAAGAAAACAATCAGGGTATAGCAGAGGTAACAGTAGACGGAGGAAGTCCTGTAGAAATTGACTTGTTTGATGCAAACTCCAGCACGGGCAATCAGGTAAATGAAGTGCTTTTTGAGCAGGTATGGGATGAACCGGGAGAACACGAGATTACAATCAACCGCACAGGAAGAAAGAATCCGTTATCTTTAGGCGCAAATGTCAGCCTGGACGCATTTATTATCATCAATGATGTAAGTGAAAATGTCAGAATCAGTGATGTGGCAGTGAATGAAAATGAAGATGGAAGCCTCACGGCGGGTTGTACCATCACAAACGGGGCTCCAGAAGATTTAGAGTATCAGTGGTATGCAGCAGATGCATATAGTGCACAGGGATACGATAAAGAAACTTATGTAGCAATTGAAGGAGCTGTTAGTCAGAATTATATGCCGTCAGACACGGATGCAGGGAAACTGCTGCGCTGTGATGTGTGGAGTGCTGATGCCAGTACACCGGTTAGAAGTGCCAATGCCATATTGGCAAAAGCGCTGATGATTGATGATACGGATGAATCAGTACAGTATCCGGAAGGAAGCATTCAAGATACTGCAGACGCATCATATTTAGCAGGAAATAAACCATATAACAATACGATTACTTATTTTAAAGATGGAGAAGTGAAACTTCAGTTTAATGGTACCGGCATCGTCTGGCTGTCCGGTTATGATCAGACACTGCGCAGTGCAGCCGTAAAAATAGATGACGGCAGCGCAGAATCCGTGGAAATCCGTGCAGCTCAAGGCGGAGGATGGGATTTTAACCAGTATAAAGTATATGGAGTGACAGGACTGGAGCCTGGAAACCACAGCATTACCATTACGGCTGGTACCCCCGGAGTTTATAATAATGCAGATGCATTTATGGTATTGAATCCTGGAGAGGAACAGCCGCAGACCGGAAGTATCTCTGAGGATGTTCAGGAACCCAAGATGCAGTCAGGGCTTGAATCAGAATCAGAAGCCAATAATGGTGAAGATCAGGCAGAAACAGATAATACGGTTATGACCCAGACCGGGACAGCAAGAAAAGCAGAAATAAGAATAAATGGAAATGCCGTTATGACTCAGACCGGAACGGTAAATAGAACAGATTCGCAAGATAATGGAAATTCTGTCATGACCCAGACCGGGACAATTGACAAATCCGTATCGGAAGATATAGATAATGCAATTGTAAAATTAACAAAGGCGATATCAGACTTCAAAGCATCCCGCATTGAGAAAGAACCTGTGGATAAATCAAAGCTGTCAGCACTCATAAATAGTGTTAATGGCAAGTATAATGAAAAATTATATACGCCGGAGAGCTGGAAAGTATTTATCCAGGCGCTAAATGCAGCAAAAGGCGTAAACGCAAATGACAATGCGGTTCAGGCGGATGTATCAAAGGCAATATCTGCACTGGAGTCTGCAATAAGAGGATTAAAGCCCGCCCAGGCAAAACCGGTGCCCGTTGACAAGACGGCATTGAAGAATCTGTATCAATCATGTGCATCCCTTAAAAAAGCGGATTACACGGCATCCACCTGGTCGGTATTAGAAGCAGCTATGAAAAATGCAGCAGCTGTTATCAATAATCCAAATGCAACAAAAGAAATGACAGACCAGGCGTACAATGCTCTGAACAAGGCAAAGAGCGGGCTTTCAAAAATTCCTGCACTTCCGAAAAAAGGAAGCACCTATCAGACAAGGGGACTGCGTTACAAAGTAACGGCTTCTACGAGCAGAACAAAGACAGTAATGCTGGTAAAACCTGCGAAGAAAACATACAGATCCATAACGATTCCGTCCACTGTAAAAATTAAAGGATATACCTACAAGGTAACCAGAATTGACGACAATGCATTCCGGAAAAACACAAGACTGTCGAAGATTACAATTGGAAGCAATGTGACGAAAATTGGAAAAGAGAGCTTTGCAGGATGTAAGAAACTGAAATCTGTTACGCTGAAATCTAAATCAATTACAAGTATTGGAAAGTATGCGTTCAAGAATATTTCAACAAAAGCAAAGATCTATGTTCCGAAGAAAAAATATTTATCCTATAAAAAGATGCTGTCAAAAGCAAAACTCAGCAGTAAAGTAAAAATAATTAAAAAGTCAATGTAAATTAAGAATCCGCCGGTAAATGGTATCAATAAGGCATTGGAAGTAAATAGTGATGGAGACGAGAAAGAACCCATGGCTCCATATGTTTTGCCAGAGGATACTGATTATGAAAATGAAACTTAAAATTATGGATTCTTGATAGAATCACAGGTATAATGTTACGGATAAACATAAAGACTGTGTACAGTGTTTATGGAGTTGAATACATTCAACTTCATAGCGCTGTACACAGTCTTTTTACGTTTTCAATTTATTAAAATTTAATCAGGATGTTGTTCTTTTTAAATACTCTGTTGTTTTCACAAGACTTATCATATGTCCATCAATTTTTCTGCTGACCGCCAGCAACTCTTTTCCTGTTAACGGTTTACCTTCTTCAACCAATCGGTCTAATTTTTTCCCTTCTGCAGCTAATGCACATTTGTACCAGTTCTTTTGAATATTACATAACATTCTTCTCATATGTTTTCTCCTTTATTCGCTCTATTAGTGTGTTAGTGACTCTGTTAGACACAGTATAACACAGTCCGATTGTCGAAGTCAGTCGAAACCCGTAGCAAATATAAGAAATTTTCGTTTTTTATGAAAAATTTATCTTTTCGGGAGTAAACCCGTCGAAAACATAGGAAAGATAGCGGGTTTTGGGTGTTTGTGATCTTTATCCAAGCTGATAATAATTTTCCAGGTATTTTTCCAGGACTGGAAATGGGGCAGGCCCAATTGTCAGAATCTGTTCATGGAATTCTTTGAGGTTGAATTTATCACCCAATTCTTTTTTGAATTTATCCCGAATATCCATAAAGCTAAGGCAGCCCACATAATATTTCAGATAGTTGGCAGGTGCTTCAATGATAATGTCATACATGTTGTTGGCGATCTCCGGGTCTGAAAATCCAATCTGATTTAAGTAGGCAGCAGTTGCGTTTCGGTCGTAGCCATGGTAGTTGATGGCGATATCCAGCAGAGAAGATATCCCGAGCATTATGGAACGGTTCAGGCGGTAAAGGGCAGCCACGTCTTGATCTACATCTGCGTATTGGTATGACTGGAATTCTACATAAGTTGCCCAGCCTTCACTGTAACCCCCAAAGTTTAACAGGCTTCTGACCGGATCAGCGTTGGTACTGCCGGAATAAATAGTCTGGTATAAATGTCCCGGATATCCCTCATGCGCCAGTGTGGTATAGAGCTCAAGCCCCGAGTAGTCAGATGCCTGGTTGATATAGATCACATTGTCAATGAGATTATCTATAGGCGGTGACAGGTAAAAAGCAGGACTTAAGTATTTTTCCAGGGAGCTGTGGACGTATTTCACATTTACGTTCACCTGTGGAGAGGTGGGAAAATCATCTGCCATTTTCTTCTGAAGATCATTTAAGATTGCTTCCGGTGAGGAAGCAGCCATGCCGGATACAGAAGACAGGAGTGTGGGGTTTTTCGCCAGCAAAGTCTGTAGCTCAGTAAAGTCAGTCTGCACCTGGTCCATCAGACGTTTCTGAATCTGATCAATGGAAGCATTGGAACCGGTTGTATCTTTTACCAGGTACTCATAATATTTCTTTCCATCAGGGAAATTACATAAACCGGCATTGTTTTTTCCGGTTCCTTTTAAAGCGGTCAGACCTGTAATCAGGTTTTCATATGCCGGAATTACTTTCTTTAAAATAATGTCCTTATGACGGACTTTGAAATTGGCACATTCTTCAGGGGTGAGCTCTGGAAAGGAATCCACCTTATCATTAAATATTTCAATTAAAAAGTTATTATCCGGGTCAGCAATAAAGGATTGGCATTGAGCTATAATTGCATCTGTATTTGCATCACTCATAAACAAACCTGCGGAGGATTTAGCTTTTTCAAATTCCAGAAGGGATGCATAGTATGTATCCAGCTGTGAAAGCAGAGACAAATATTCATCAACGTCTGCTTTTTTGTTAAAAGTGTATTCCGCAAGCAGAACCGGAAGCTGTGCCTGAGTGCCGATTGTGGGTCCCAGAGGCTCTGCATACAGAGAAAAATCCTTTCCATTATTTTGGTTCTTCAGGTAGTATGCAAGAATGTCGTAAGTAAGCTGATTATTTTTAGACAGTTTCTTATAAGAAATCTGATTCAGTGCTTCCTGATAATTTTCCAGGACAGCGGTAGATGCAGCGAGAGATTCTTCATCAGCGGCTCCAAGTGTTACCATGTAATCATCAATCCCGAAAGACTTTGGGTCCGACAGGGTATAATGAAGATTCAACGTGTTGGAGGTGACTTCATCCACAAACATGTTGTGGGTAAAATCTGTGAATTTGCGGTTTTCCTGATGATGGAAAGAGCTGTTGATGTAAATGCCGATAGAAATCAGCAGTAACAGGGAAGCCGGAATCAGCAGGAAGCGAAGAAGAGACGCGGGGTTGATTTTACGCATAGGGTTCACCTGACAATAGGGTCTTTAGTGTAAAGATATGCAGGAAGACATGCAAAAATTACCATTAGGGATACGAAAAAAGAAGGAGATGATAAAGGATATACGTATATAACTGGGTAAGCCGAAGAAAGACTGTTCGTACGCAATAAGGAGGTAATTATGAAAAAATATGGTTACGTAAGAGTATCTACAAAAGAACAAAATGAGGACAGACAGATGATTGCGCTGTCCAGATGGGGAGTCCGGGATGCTGATATCTATATGGATAAGCTGAGCGGCAAGGACTTCAACCGCCCCCAGTACAGAAAATTATTAAAAAGGATTAAGCCGGGAGATCTGATTGTAATTAAGTCCATAGACCGGCTGGGAAGGAATTATCAGGAGATTATTGACCAGTGGCGTGTGATTACAAAAAATAAAGGGGCAGATGTGCTCGTTCTGGACATGCCTCTGCTGGATACGCGGAAAGGCAAAGATCTGATGGGAACCTTTATCGCAGATATGGTGCTGCAGCTTTTATCATACGTCGCCCAGACAGAGCGGGAAAATATCAGGCAGAGACAGGCAGAGGGAATTGAGGCTGCAAAAATCCGCGGTGTACAGTTCGGGCGTCCCTGTAAGGATATTCCCCCGGAGTTTCATCTCATCCGGTCCAGATGGGAAGTAGGAGAGATCAGCGGCAGGGAAGCGGCACGTCAGCTTGCAGTCTCACATAACACGTTCTTTAAGTGGATTAACTCGGTACAATCATAAATTTGGCGAATAATGTAGACTTTTTTATCCAGTTCATTCTGAAATATACATAGATAGTAAATTTAGCGGTAATTGCATTTTAGACTACTTTTGGGCCCGAAGAAAGAAAATTCCATGCCCAGAAAAATTTTACCACGGTTGGTAATAAAAGTCTGATTATTTATCCGGAAATTGGAATAAAGAAAAATAAAGGATGGGTATGAAATGATGGAAGGTAGAAAAATGCCATATGATGATGTAGTAATGGAAAAAATGGATATTTCAGCGCTTTGTATGGAAACAATTGAAAGATATCGAAGCTTTATGAAGGGGAAAACGCCGGAGGCGCCTGTCCTGAAGCTTTTGATGCCGGAATTTCTGATTAAGCTGTCTGTTTTAAAAAGAGGAAGAAAAGATAAGCTTGTTCCCACTATAGCCGGTCTTCTGATGTTTGGGAAAGAATCCTGCATAAGGGAAGAGTTTCCAAATTACTTTCTGGATTACAGAGAGGAGCTGCAAGGTGTAAAGCTGGGCTGGAATTATCGTATGACCTCGGATGACGGATCTTTTAATGGAAATATTTTCGAATATTACAATAACGTAATGGGCAGACTGGTTGCTCATGGAGATCATGAATTTGCAGTAAACAAAATGAAAAATGAGGTTGGAAAAGATCTGGTGGTAAGTGCATTGAAAGAAGCGGTAAGCAATGCCGTGATTCATGCTGATTATTATGGGCGGCAAGGCATTGTTATCAGAAAAAAAGAAAATCTCCTTACCATATCAAATCCGGGCAGGCTTCTGATTCCAAAAGAAGAAATACTTGCAGGCGGAATCAGCGACCCCAGGAATCCAACAATATTCAAGCTTTTCAACATGATTGGAGTAGGAGACCGGGCAGGAAGCGGCATGGGCAGAATCTACGATGCCTGGAAAACCCAGAACTGGCCCAAACCGGTATTTGAAGCAAATGCAGACCCGTATAGAGTTACTTTGAAGCTGGAAGTATATTAGAAGGGGAAAAATACTTCATATACCTGCCCAGAATATTTTCCTTTCATACTTGACATCCAACATTCATTGTGATAGCCTAACTACATATAGACAAACGCAATGACGAAGAGAGTACATCGGATGCAGGCATTACAGAGAATTCCCGGATGCTGAGAGGGAAGTGTGAGTATAGATGGAAGATGGCTTCTGAGTGGTGCACCGAACATGGAAAAGGCAAGTGGCTGTGGACATGGCCCAATCTGCCGGTTTTGTGCAAGGCTGCAACGGGAACCGCCTGTTACAGCGGTGTAGTGTACGATTGGAAAATGGTATTTTAATATCAGCTCCAGGGATGTGCACTTGCAGAGATTTGTTTCGCGAGAAATGAATGAAGTGAAGTGGTAACACGGGATGATAACACCCGTCTTCTCAAATGGGAAGGCGGGTTTTTTGCGCATTTTGCCGGCCAATGCAGATATTGCATTTCGGGCAAGACAGTAATTTCGGACACACTTCAGGCATTCGGAAAGAATAAGAAAGGGATTTATCATGGGAAAAGAAAAATATTATATGACTACGGCGATTGCCTATACTTCTGGTAAACCGCATATTGGCAACACCTACGAGGTAGTACTGGCAGACAGTATTGCAAGGTTTAAAAGAGCACAGGGATATGATGTGTTCTTTCAGACGGGTACAGATGAGCATGGACAGAAAATTGAGTTAAAAGCGGAAGAAGCAGGTATCACCTGCAAAGAATTCGTAGATCAGACTGCCGGAGAAATCAGGCAGATCTGGGATATGATGAATACTTCATATGACAAGTTTATTCGTACTACAGATGAAGACCATGAAAAACAAGTACAGAAAATATTTAAGAAACTGTACGATAAAGGCGACATTTATAAAGGACATTATGAAGGAATGTACTGTACTCCCTGTGAGTCATTTTTTACGGAATCCCAGTTGGCAGATGGAAAATGTCCCGATTGCGGAAGAGAAGTGCAGCCTGCAAAGGAAGAGGCATATTTCTTCAAAATGAGTAAATATGCAGATCGTTTGATTGAACACATCAATACCCATCCGGAATTCATACAGCCGGTATCCAGAAAGAATGAAATGATGAACAATTTCCTGCTTCCGGGACTTCAGGATCTCTGTGTATCCAGAACTTCTTTTAAATGGGGAATCCCGGTTGATTTTGATCCAAAACATGTTGTTTATGTTTGGCTGGATGCCCTTACAAACTATATCACCGGTATTGGTTATAACTGTGATGGAGAAAGTACGGATCAGTTTAAAAAGGACTGGCCGGCAGACCTGCATTTAATTGGGAAAGACATTATCCGTTTCCATACAATTTACTGGCCCATATTCCTTATGGCACTGGATCTTCCCCTTCCTAAGCAGATATTCGGACATCCGTGGCTGCTGCAGGGAGATGGAAAAATGAGTAAGTCCAAAGGAAATGTTCTCTATGCAGATGAACTGGTTGATTTCTTTGGCGTGGATGCAGTACGATATTTTGTATTACACGAAATGCCATTTGAAAACGATGGCGTTATTTCCTGGGAGCTGATGGTGGAAAGAATGAACTCTGATCTGGCAAATACCCTTGGAAATCTGGTAAACAGAACCATTTCCATGTCAAATAAATATTTTGACGGTGTTGTGGCAGATAAAGGGGCAGCAGAGCCGGTAGACGAAGAATTAAAAGCTATTGCACTGGAAGTTCCGAAAAAAGTAGCAGAAAAAATGGAAGAACTTCGTGTTGCTGACGCTATTTCAGAAATATTTACTCTGTTTAAACGCTGCAATAAATATATAGATGAAACGATGCCATGGGCGCTTGCAAAGGATGAGACAAAACAGGACCGTCTGGCAACCGTACTTTACAATCTGGTAGAAAGTATCAGCATCGGCGCTTCCTTATTGGATTCCTTTATGCCTGAAACCTCCGGGAAAATTCTGACACAGTTAAATGCTGAGAAAAGAAGTCTGGCTGAAATGGAGCAGTACGGCATCTATAAATCCGGCAGCAAAGTAACAGAGAAGCCGGAAATCTTATTTGCACGTCTGGACATGAAAGAAGTATTGGCAAAGGTAGAAGAGCTTCATGCTTCAGAGAAAGAAGCAGAGGTGCCCGCAGAGCCGGTGATTGATATAGAAGCAAAAGAAGAAATCTCTTATGATGACTTTATGAAAATGCAGTTCCAGGTCGGTGAAATTATCGCTTGTGAAGAGGTTAAGAAATCCAGAAAGCTGCTTTGCTCACAGGTTCGTATCGGAAGCCAGGTAAAACAGATTGTTTCCGGAATCAAAGCCAATTACAGCGCAGAAGAAATGGTTGGCAAAAAAGTTATGGTGCTTGTAAACTTAAAGCCGGCAAAACTTGCAGGTGTTATGTCTGAAGGAATGATTCTGTGTGCAGAGGATGAAAACGGTGAACTGTCTCTGATGATCCCGGAAAAGAAAATGCCTTCCGGAGCTGAGATCTGTTAAAAGAGTAAATGGGATATCTATGATTGATTTTAGGAAAAGAAGAGAAATACAGAATAAAGAAATTAATAATTAGATCAGATATATAGTAAAGTTCATAAAAAAGCAGATGAAAGTAAATTACTTGACTTTCATCTGCTTTTTCAGTATCTCCGGTCTCTTTATGAAACAGTCTTTCAATTAGTTTCCTGTTATAAATTAACGGTGATAAAAGATTATTTATAGGAATTTTTCCATTCATATTCCGTCATCGGCATTGGCTTGCTGAACAAAAAGCCCTGCACCGTTTTCACACCGCAATTTTCAAGTACTTCCAGCTGGGATTCGTTTTCAACCCCTTCTGCGACTAATTGGATATTCAGTTTTTTACAAACGCTTACGATAGCTTCTACTATCGTCTGTGTGTTTTCGTTGGATATAATATCTTTTACAAAACCCCGGTCAATTTTGAGTATATCAAATTTCGCCGTTGCCAAAAGTGCCAGGTTGGAACTTTCGGCGCCAAAATCATCAACGGATATCCGGAATCCTGCATTTCGAATCTGGCTGATTTTATTTCTTAAACTTCTAAAATCGGTAGAACAAGTGCTTTCCGTAATTTCAATTTCCAGATATTCCTTGGAAATACCATAGTTACTGACAATGGATTCCAGTCTTTTTAAGAAAGCATCATCCATAAACGTACTGCGGGAAAAATTGCTGGAGATTGGAAAAATTGCTTTTTCCTGTTTGTGCCACTCCTTTAGCTGGGCACAAACCATTTCAAAGACATAAAAGTCTATTTTACTTATTTGGTAGGAACGTTCCAGAATAGTAATAAATTTATCCGGGGACTGGACTACACCATCATCATCTATGTATCGGACTAATGCTTCTGCACCTACTACACTGCGGCTCTCCAGTTCAATTTTAGCCTGCAGATAGACCTGGAACTGTTTGTTTTGTAACTTTGTTTCCAATACGTCCGGATCAGAGAGAAAATCTAATACATCATTGCGGTGTCTGTAACGTCCTGTTTCGCGATGATTATGATAGAATTCTTTTTTATCGGCATACATATTTTCATCGGCTGTTTTTATAATTGACTGGATATTATGGCAGTCCTCCGCCCATTCATAACCAATGGCGGCCTTACAATCATTATGGGCAAAATTATATTTCAGCTTATGAATGTTTTCGCTGAAAATCTCCTGGCTGATATCCGTACAGATAATGATAAATTCATCGCCTCCGATTCGATAGTAGGAACCTTGATTAAAGCTGTTTTGCATTAATTCTGCACATTTCTTTAAGAGATTGTCACCACTATCATGTCCATAATGGTCATTGACCTCTTTCAGTCCGTTTACGTCCAGATAAACAATCCCGATCGGAATATTTTTGTCTTCCAGACTGTTGATATCCTGTATATAACGGTTTCTATTATAAAAATTAGTCAATGTATCCAGGTAGCTTAAGCGATACAGGGTCTCTTCATCTTCATTCCTGCGAATAGCAAGCATAATAAAATAGCGAAGTGTTTCAAGGAAAGTCACGGCATTTTCTTTGATACTGCATGACGGATTATCCAGACCAATGCAGCCATCTAATCTTCCTTCACGTTCTAAAGGCACCATAATTACACTCTTAATACCCTGCTGGGTCATAAACTCGTATTCAAGTTTCATGGTTGATTTAATATTTTCCAGGTCATCGATCACAATATTTTCCTGATTTCTAAACATATTAAACCAGATAGCAAAGTCTGACTGCGGAAGATTCTGAAGATAATCAATCTGCGGTATGACGTCTTCTCTGCACCATTCTGCCACATTTGACAAGTTGTCCCCATGAAATAAAAAGACATAACTGCGTTCTGCTAAAAATAACTTTCCTACTTGTTCTAAGACATAGGAAGTAGCTTCTAATGCATCATGATTTCGGTAAAGCTCCCTTATGCACTCAACTAGAATATTATCCCGCTCCAGTCGGTTTTTCAGTTCTCTTTTTTCATTGGCTGCGTCTGTAATATCAAAGGCGATCTCCATCCGGGCTGCGTGACCTTCCCACTCCAATAAACGGTCTTTTAGTAAATAGTGCCGTTTGGTAATCGGGTTTGTATGCTCCCAGGTATAATTCTCATCCTTTTTCAGGCGGGAGTTCGTACAAAATGGACAGGGGGAATCAAATCCCTGCAACACTTTATAGCACTTCTGCTGTTCCTCGGCACTGATTTGGAACGTTTTCTTTCCGGCTTCATTTACAAAGAGCAATTCATAGGTGTTGATATCTGATACATACATTAGCTCGGAGATTTCGTTCATGGGAATAAGCAAATTTTCAAAACGTTTTGAAAGCTGTTCACTTTTTAAACGATTTTCATTTTCTGCTTCTAATAGTTTATCGCGGCGTTTACTCTGATAATAGGTGAATATGGCACATAAAGCGGTTAGTACGATGAATAAGAGATTCATAAAAAATAATGCGTTACGGGAGTGCTGAACAATTTTCTCTGTATAAACTTCGGCAGCAAGCACCGTTTGATCTGCTAAGTCAAAATAGTTTTCACTCATTTCAAATAAATGATCCCCGGAGGAATCGCCACTCCGGTAAAGATAAATTTCAGACTTTATATCATCCCAATCGTCCTTCATTTCTTCCAATAGAGCCTGATATTTACTATCATCCAGCCGGATTATATTATATTCATCGCTTCCACCGCACAATCCTGCAAGTACATCGTCTAAATGCGAGATTAATTTGTCGTCGGGTACATGATTTAGTTCTTTTTTGATCAGTCTTTGTGTAGCACCGCGGACAATTCCGGCATAGTTAATAACGCGTGCATCTCCCTCAAGATTCGTAATAGACTGTGCCGACTGAAATCCGGTCACTACCAAAGCAATACATAATATGAGCGGCATTGCACCACTACGTAGTTTAAAAAAAATCGTCTTCACTTTGAACCCTTTCTCTGTGTCTGATTTTTTATTTTTCTTGTGAGTATCGATTCAATATCTGTTAAAAAAATGCCTGTTTTTAAAATCTGGTAAAACACACCTTGATCTTATTATATCATATGTGCAAATAAGATCCTAGAGCGTATTTGAAAATTCATTCCATTTATCTGCACGCTCTAATTCGTGTGGAATTTGCTCCGAAAATAGTCAGGGCAGCCCGCTGTAAATGGATAAGTAATGGCATTTTTTTGTTTCTTATAGAAAAGCCTTTCTTTGGATAAACTGCACGCAGCAATTCATGACACGCTGGAAAGGGGTATAATCATAACTACTTCAAATGTTTCCCCCAGGTCCTTAAAATCTATTTCACCTTTATATTTTGCCACAATTTCTTTTACATTAGAGATTCCGAATCCATGTTGTTTCTTATCTGTTTTATCTGTTATAAATTTGCCGTTTTTGGTTGTGGTGGCATTTGTCTTGTTGTTGATCAGAGCGTAACTGAAATATCCATTTTTAATTCTGGCTTTGATTTCAATCCGGCGGTTGGACTTATCTGGGATTTTTTTACATGCTTCCAGTGCATTATCCAGGGTATTGGATAAGATGCAGCATAGATCCATATCGCGAAAACTCTCCAGCTTTTCCAGGCTGATTTTAGCGTCCACTGAAATATGATGATCTTCCATTGCCTTTATTTTTTGGTTTAAAACCAGATTAATCACCGGATCCCCGGCATAGTTTTTCAGTACGGAATGATTAAGGGATGAAAAGACAGACTCAATGTAAGCGTGGGCTTTTTCGTATTGGGTTTCATTCAGTAATCCATCTACAACCTGCATATGGTTGTTCATATCGTGGCGTATTTTTCTGGTATTTTGATGTTCCTGATCTAAAATATCATAATATGTTGCCTGCATTTGGAGCTGCTTCAAGTCGGATTGTGCCTTTAAGGATTTGATAACGGCAATAATCAGAACAAGAACACCGGTATTAGTAATTATGGTGGTACAGGAACCAAGTATAATTACAGCCACTTCACCTGTCTCCATCTTCAGTACAACCAGAAAGGTCATAAAAAATGCAGCGGTACAAATGATATCCATCAACAGCCACATTCGGTCGGTAAGCTGGTTGATGCAGTTTGACAGCCTGTTTTTAAACAAAAGGTATACGGTGAGCCAGAATAAAAAGGTTACCGGGATGGTGAAGCGGGTTTTCATGCCTTCCGTACAGATAATGGAAACCGCAGTCATAATAGGATAAAACAAAACGACAATAGATATCCGGCTTATGGCTGAACCTTTAAAGCAGACCATGGTTAACAGAAGAAAAGCCGCCAGCCCATAAGAGATATTTACTAAATCGGAAAGAAAAATGACATTATAACAAATATACCCCAGGATCAGCATGGCAGGAATCTGAATAATTAACCGGGTTCTTGGCTGAATAAATAAACTAATCAAATGGAATACAAAATATCCCACAAGCAGTGACATGGTGAAAGCAATAAGTGCCGGCAGCATAAGGACCTCCTAATCCGGTTTTTCAAACAGGTTATAGCATTGACTTTGCAAATGTAATCATGACTTCTTTCGTTCTCTGCCGGCTGATGGGAAGCCTTATATTTTTCAGGAGCAGCTCCTGTCCCTCAATACCCGACGCATGAGTCAGATTCGCCAGATAGCGTTGATGGATACGCATAAAGGTATCGGGTACCTGTGCCTCCAGATCGTTTAATTTACCATAGAACTCATAGTTTTCCGTTCTGGTAAATGCCGTGACTTTCCGTTTGTCGCTGGCAAAATACAGAAGACTGTCCCAGGGAATTTTAAAGGTTCCCTGCTCACATTCCAGGAGAAAGAAGGAATCTTCTGTTAAATTCATGCTTTTCAGGGCAGTATCCAAAACAGCCTTGATTTTTTCTTCTTTAAATGGTTTCATAATGTAATTCAAAGCCTGAACTTCGTATCCGTCAAATACATAATCCGTAAAACCGGTAACAAATACCAGGTTAACCAGTTTATTTTCTTTTCTGATTGCCCTTGCGGTTTCCACACCATTTATTTCTTTCATTTCTACATCCAGAAAAATAAGGTCATAACTGCAGATATCACTTTTCAAAAGGGATTCTCCGCTGCCATATTCGTAGATGTGGTAAGCAATGTTTTTTGATTTCAGTATTTTCTCCACTGCTAATTGAAGCAGATATCTCTGTTTAATCTCATCGTCACAGATTGCAATATGTATCATTGTAATACTTCTCCCTCGTAAATGCCAATATTTTATTGCAAATCCAATCTATAGTCCTGCCAAATATTGTAAGTTTATGGAAATAAAATAACTACATTGATTTTATCATAAGATTCTGATTTTGGGAATAGGGTGGAATCCGGGTTTTGCTAACCCTATTTTACAGAAATTCATTGTACAAAATGCACAATAAAAACCAAAAGTTACAAATCAGCAACCAAAGATTACATTGAAAAAATCTTCGGATTGAACCCCGTCCGGTTCCGTGATATTGTGTGTCCATGAGGAAAACCAACAAAAATATTTTAAAAAATAAGGATAGAAGAGAAGGAGAATTACCATGTTAGAGATTAAAGAATTACACAAATCATACGTAACCGGAAAAACAAAATATCAGGTGTTAAAGGGGGTTGACCTGAAAGTAAATGAAGGTGAATTTGTTGCAGTCATGGGGCCGTCGGGAAGCGGTAAAACAACATTGCTCAACTGTATTTCCTGTTTTATTCCCTATGACAGTGGAGAAATTTTATTGGATGGGGAAAAGTTAGCTGCTCTAAAAGAAGAAAAGATGGCAAAGATCCGAAATGAAAAGCTGGGATTTGTATTTCAGGATTTCATGCTGCTGGACGGTCTGACCGTATTTGAAAATGTATGTATTCCAAAGGTCATTAAAGATGAACCTTACCGCAGCATGGAAAAGAAAGCCAAGACTCTTTTAAACCTCTTTGGGATTGATGATATCGGACATAAGTATCCGGTTGAGATATCCGGAGGTCAGAAGCAGAGAACGGCAGTGGCAAGGGCTTTGATGAATGACCCGCTTATGATCCTGGCGGATGAGCCTACCGGCAACCTGGACAGCCGGTCCAGTGAAGCTGTAATCCATGCGTTTAAACAGGCGCAGAAATCCCTGGGAGCAACAATTTTTATGGTAACCCACGACAGCTTTGCAGCAAGTTTTTGTGACCGCGTGGTAGTTATGAAGGATGGCGGCGTATTTACCGAATTAAGAAAAAGCAAAGACAGAAGAGAATTCCTGGATGAACTGTTAGTGGTACTAAAAGAAATGGGCGGTGACGATGATGACAATGAATAAGATCTTCAGTAAACTCAGAGATTATAATAAAAAGAATTATGTACAGATGGTATTCTGTGTGACCCTGTCTGTAATGCTGATTACCTCCTATGGGATCATGATGTTCAGTCCCACAGTTATGCAGGTACTTCCGGAGGGCGGAGACTCCAGGAAACAGGCTTATATGATTTTTGCTATTGCTTTGATTGGATGCTTTATATTTACAATTTATGCTGCCGGTTTATTTTTTAAATACAAGAGCAGGGAAGCGGGCGTATTCCTGGCATTGGGAACTCAAAAGAGTCAGCTTCGGAATGCACTGTTTGCGGAGATCAGCATTATCCTTTCTGGTTGTACGGCGGTCGGTTTAGCATTAGGGGCTGTTGTTTCCTACTTTATATGGCAGCTGTTTTGCATTCTTGTTGTAGATAATGCGCAGATGAAGTACCAGGCTGATGTCACAGGATTTATCATCGGGTTTGTATTTGCAGCAGTAATGTCTGTCTGTATTATGGGAATGGCAGTGGGATTTATTAAAAGAACAAATCTCATGGATGTTCTGAACGACCATAGGAAAAGTGAGCCGTTAAGAGATGTAAGTAAATTATATGGAATACTAGGAATTGTCTTTAGCATTATGGGGTTTGTGCTGGGATATCTGGTTCCTGGAATCGCTGGAGAAATGGGAGTACTTATGCCTTCTGTATGGAATGCAACCTATCTGCTTTCATTTGCAGGAATTTATATGGTAATTACCTATGCCATTGTTCATCACGAACGGGGAAAAAGACCCCAGAAATACTACCGGAATATCATTTCCTATAACATGATGAAATTTCAGGGAAAACAAACCGTTCGAAATATGTGCATTATTTCCCTGTTGGTAGCAGCCAGCCTTTATGCCTGCTTTTATGCTCCGGGTATGTTATCCGGTATCAGTGAGATTGACAATAATCCGGTGGATTTTTCCATCCCGTCGAAAGTATCTTTTGGAGAGGTACAGAAAGAAGATATTGAGAAGCTGGCGGGAGATTACCAGATCGAAATTACCGGTTACCGGGAAGGGAACTTTGCGGAACTGCTTGGAAGCGGTGTATTAAGAGACTGGGATGACAATAATAAACTGATAGAAAATTACATGGAAAAGTATGAGTACAGTAAATATATGAGCGCCGGAGACTACCGGAAAATGACCGGGGATAATATTCAGGTGGACAGGGGAACTTTCTACCGGATCACATTTCCCCAGGAGCAGAACGGATTCTGGGATAAGTTTGAGGATATGGATTTAATCACGAATCCTGTAACAGAAGAGCAGATGAAAGTCAGGTTAGCAGGAACTATTGCATATGAAGCGTTAATGATAAACGGGGTAAACAGCTACATTCTGAATGATGAGGATTACCGGGAAATCACAAAAGAGCTGCCGGATAACAGACTGTATCATCAGATCTTGTTCAACATTCAAGATTCAGAAGCAGCTTTTGATTTTTCCAAAGCACTGTATGGTGAAATCCTGAAACGTGCGCCAAGAGAGATGCAGGTACAATCCGGATACGATGAATATCAGGAACAGCTGGCCATAGAGGCAGGAGAAGAATACGGCGCGGACCAACAAATGGAGATGTCGCCGGACAATTCCGATCTTATGGGATACTGGAAGTTCTACCCCAATATGAAGGTCATGAAGGAGAAGACATTTTTCCAGACTAATGCAGTATTTTTCATGCTGTTCATCTATGTAGCAATTATCTGTCTGGCAGCGGTGGGAATCATTGCATATACCAGAAGCGTTACCATAGGAATGAATAACAAACAGCTCTTTGATGACCTGAAAAAACTGGGCGGCAATCATAAATATCTGAAAAAATGCATTACAAGCCAGCTTATGAAGATTTATGCACTGCCCGTAATTATCGGAAGTATTTTGATCTATATCTTCACCCTGATGACTTATAAAGGCAATGATGGTGTGGTATCGTCAACGGAAATCTGGGCATTGGGAGTGGATTTCCTGCTGGTGCTGGGTGTGGGTGTGTATATGTATGTGGTTTACAGGGCATCACTGAGGAAGATTGAGGGAATAATTGGGAATAAAACAAGTTGAGAAAATATAGGGGATATTGAATATCTGTGTTATAATATAAAAAAATATTAGTGTGAGAAGGAATCTCCTGTTATCCGGGTGCGGACGATGGGAGGACTTCTTTGCGTTATAGTAAACAAAACAGGGTCAGTGCAGGGCTCAGGTATGCGGATGGATCCTTCATTTTACAAAAGAAAGGGACAATGATGCTGGATGTTGTAATTATTGATGATGATAAAATTGTAAGGCAGGGAATTAAGATGTCTGTCGATTGGAACGGCATTGGTTGTGAGCTTGTTGGAGAAGCATCAAATGGAAAAGCAGGATTGCAGATCATTAAGGAAAAGCGTCCCCACATAGCGATTGTCGATATTAAAATGCCGGTACTGGACGGATTAGAATTGGCAAGGATTGTAAGTGAGAACATGAAGGAAACCAGAATTCTGATTTTGACCGGCTACAGTGAATTCGATTATGCCCGGGAAGCACTGCGGTTGGGTGTAAAGAATTATTTGTTAAAACCGGTGACGTCAAAAGAATTAACTGAGAATATATTGGAGATACAGAGAGAAATTAAGGAACAACAGGACGCTTTGAGGCAGATGGAAGAAGAAAAGAAAGTTATGTCAGGTAATTTGGAGATCCTGAGGACGTATTTTCTGTTGCAGCTTTTTAGCAGTCAGGTTGTTTTTAATAATGAATTCTGGAAAAAAGCAGAAGATCTGAGTATTTCATTTAAAGGACCCGGGTATCAGGTTGTTATTGTGGACATTGATGATTATTCTGTGATTGTACCATCTAACAGCAATGATCAGATAAAGAAAATGCATGATACCATCAGACAGGTGTTTAATCAGGTTTTTGCCAGTATCTTTGAAGCAGATGCGTTTTATACCCATGATAATTTTCTTTGCGCTGTCTTAAATATAAACGAATCAATGGGGGAGCTGCTTTTAGACAGATGTAAAACTATGCAGAATAAAACGAAAATTGCCCAGAATACATCTGTTACGATAGCTTTGGGTGATGTACAAAAAAGTGTAGATGGTATTCCGGATTCTTTTACAAAAGCAATGACAGCATTGAAGACAAAAAGTTATAAAGGAAAGGGATGCATTATAGAATTTTCGCAGATTGATCTGTTAGAAAACAGCGGTACGGTAGATATCAGGGAAGAAGAGCAGCAGCTCATTGACAGTATAAAGATGCTGGATCTGAAGAAAGCATGCAGTATTATTGAACAGGTATTTGCTAAAATGCGAAGGAGCAACATTAGTTATGAGCAGCTGAAAAACTTGTCGGTACGTCAAATAATTGTAGCGCTGATTTCGGTTGAGAACATGGGAGTTGATTTCCAGGACGTATTAGGCAAAAATGCCAGTATCCTGGATGAATTGAATAACTGCAAAATTATGGATGATATTCAGTTATGGGTAGAGGGGTTTATCAAAAATTTAATTGAATTGCTTCGTGTTATGAATACATATTCATACAGCAATGTAGTAACAATAGCCCTCCAGTATGTGGCAGAGCATTATCAGGAGGAAGTAAGGGTAGAAGCAGTGGCGGAGAAAGTCTATGTAACGCCAAACTACTTCAGCCGCATATTCTGCCAGGAGATGGGGATTCATTTTGTGGATTATTTAAATCAATACCGAATAGATAAGGCAAAGATTCTGCTATTAGATAAAAGGTTAAAAACCTATGAGGTGGCACAGCAGTGCGGTTATCCAAATTATAAATATTTCAGTTTTATATTTAAAAAATATGAACGGTGTTCTCCCCGTCAGTTTCGGGAGAACGCAGGTATTTCACAGCGTCCGGAGTAATGGGAGGTCAAAAGGAGAAAAGCAATGGAAAATGAGAAAAAGAAGTCTTTTTTTGGTCTGAGTTACAAAGTTTTTATTTCAGCGATTGTGATAGCGATCCTCCCAATGATGATTGTGGGTACAATGTTATATGTTCAGTCTGCCAATATAGTTAAAAAAAATGAAAGTGCGGCAAAGTTAAATACCCTCGCTCATATCAGCACAAATGTACAGACAATTATGAATTATGTGGATGATCTGTCGGTGTTGCTGATACAGGATAATATTGTTCGGGAATGGCTTCACAGTGTTGAGGGGGGAAATAATAATACAGATGTTAAAAAAATAGCAGTTCAGCGGAGGCTGTCCTTTTGTGTGGGGAATAAAGACTATATGTCTGCCATTGGAATAGAAAGCCTGGGGGGTGATATCGCATTTACAGGAACTTACCGTAATAAAACAGCTGACAAAGCGTTGATTCATGATCTGGATGAGAAAAAAGGTAGATTAACCTGGGTTACGGACAGCGGGCAATGGGAGGATTTAAACCAGGGTGAAAAGACGATCTCTATGGTGCGTAATGTGAATGATATTAATACCGGGAAAAAGCTTGCAGTTATGAGAATAGAAATCTTAGTTTCGGAGTTATCTAAGTTATTTACGGATGAAATTGCAGACGAACACAATCTGACCTATATGATAGACCGGAGCGGTAATATAATTGCGTCGGAGGATATCTCTAAGTTAGGGGAGAAAGCACCTGCTGAGGTGATGGATGAAGCCAATGAATCAAGCGCAATGGCTGAAAAATATATTGGGGACGAAAATTGTCTGGTCACTTCGTATCAGATTACCCACAGTGACTGGATCCTGATTAATGTGGTTCCTACGAAGTATGTATTAAGTGACAGTGTTGTATTACAGCGTATTCTTACGGTAAGCCTTTTGATTAGTTTTATTTTATGTGCCGGATGTGCCTTCTTATTTTCTAAAATATGTACAAGGCCCCTTACTGTTTTGGCGAAGAGGCTGAAAGTTATGGATATGAAACATATCGATGTTATTCCCTCTAATGACGAGGTAGGGGTACTGGTAGAAACATATAATAATATGTCTGGTTATATCGAAAAGCTGACCGACGAACTGGTGAGAAAGAAAATAGAATTAAGGGAAGCGGAGTTTGCTTCCCTGCAGGCACAGATTAATCCCCATTCACTGTACAACAATCTAGATACGGCATATTGGCTGAGTCATATTGAAAATGCACCGAAAACAGGTGAGATTATAATGGCGCTCTCCAGATTATATAGATTGAGTCTGGATAATGTAAATGAAATTATGACAATCACAGAGGAATTGGATTATCTGAATAATTATCTGGTGATTCAAAAAATACGCCTGGAGGATACGATTGATTTTCAATTTGTGATTCAAGAGGAAGCAGAAGGATTGCATACGCTGAGATTTATTTTACAGCCCATTGTAGAAAATGCGATTCTTCACGGAATTATTCCCAAAGGAGAAGCGGGAATCATAAAAGTGGAAATAATGATAAAGGGGAACAGCCTGATGATTAAAGTTAGTGATGATGGCGTAGGCACCGACTGTGACAGGCTTAACTCAGTTTTAAATATCGACGATACAGAAGTTTCCGACAAATCGTATTTTGCTATTAAAAATGTAAATAGCAGGATTAAAATGCGCTTTGGCGAACGATTTGGGCTGCACTATGAAACAGACAGTGAGAATTTTACGGTAGCGGTTATTACTCAGCCGGTTTTATATGATATTCCGGTTATATAAACAGAAAAATAAAAATACCCAGGATTCTGTAAAAATGTATAGAATTTTGGGTGTTTTTATAGTTTTTAAGGTGTTCGAAAAAATGAAAATCAATATAATAAGAGTTGTAAAGAAAATTAATGAAACAGTATTGGGAGGAAAAGAAATGAAGAGAAGAGCAGTAGCAATGTTAATGGCAGCTATCATGACAGTATCATTAAGCGCATGCGGTAATTCTTCCGGGATTACGGAAGGTGCATCTAAGGCTGCAGAAGAGGTGAAGACGACTGACAATACAACGGAAGCAGAGCCTGGAAGCAAAGAAAATGTTCAAAAAGAAACGGAGGAAGATATTACCGAGACACAGGATAACGGACAGGCTAAGTCGGAAAAAGGAGAGGATTCGAAACTTTCAGTTATGGTGACCTGGAGTAATGATGGAGATGTGGTAGCCAGAACGGGAAATGAGTTATTAGAAAAACTGCAGGAGAAATATCCGGATTTGGAACTAAGTGTGGAAGTAGTGGCGCATGACTTGTATGAGGACAAGCTGAAGACTTTGATGGCGACCAATTCTCTTCCGGATATTTTCCAGTCATTACCCGGGCTGATGCCATCCATGTATGACAATGAACAGATTATGGATCTGGCACCGGAGATTGCAGCGGACAGTGAATGGAGTGGCAGAATGGATGAAGGGGCATTTAATGATTATACGTTTGATGATCAGATCTTAGGCGTCCCCCAGTCTATGATTGTAAGCAGTATGATGATTTACAATAAGGCAATCTTTGAGGAATGTGGAATAAAGGAGTTTCCAAAGACAGTGGAAGATTTTGAAGAAGCAGTAACAGCTATAAAAGATAAGGGGTATATACCTCTGGCTTGTGGAAATAAAGAAGGCTATATGATATCCAGCCAGATTATGCCAAGCATTTTGTTCCGGTATGCGGATTTAGACTGGTATGATAGCTTAAAAAATGGGCAGGGTGCAAAGTTTACGGATCCCTGTATGGTTGCTGCAATTACAGAATTAAAGAAATTGACGGATATGGGGCTGTTTAATGAAGATGTAAACAGTCAGGAAGAACTTTTAGGAAATTCTTACTATTATGACGGAAAAGCGGCAATGCTTATGGGCGGTTACTGGGTTACCGGAAATGTAGTAAAGAATGCATCGGATGAGGTATTGAAGAATTCAGATACGGCAATGTTCCCTCCAACCTCAGAAAAACCTGGTAATGGAAAGTATATGTCAGGAGGACAGGGATGGGGCGTAGCGGTAAACAGCAGACTGGAAGGCGCAGAGAAAGAGATTGCCATTGACTTTGTAAAAAGTTTGTCCGATCCTGACATACAGGCAAAAATTGCCGGGGAAGGTTCTATACCGTGTGCTAAAACTTCTGAAATTGACAATTCATCCCAGAGTGATCTTGAAAAGGCAATGTTTAAGATGTTTGAGGGATATGAAGTAGTTCCTAATCCTGAGATACAGTTTAATGCAACATATGTATCCACTGCAGAGGATGGATATCAGGAGCTTACAATAGGTTCTCTTACACCGGAACAATTGTCAGAGAAATTGCAGTCTGCTTATGAAGAAGGACAACAGTAGTAACTGGACATCAACTAGTATAAAGTAAGCAGAAACAGCAGAACAGAAACAGTTGAACAGAAACATAAAATGAATGAAAGAAGCAGGTAGGTTTGTCTGCCTGCTCCTTTTATACCTAAAAATAGAAAAGGGGAAGTGTAACATGCGTAAAAATCCATTGCAGCCAAAGGGATATAAGATTGCGCTGATGCTTTTAGCACCGGTTGGAGTTTATGTCTTCATGGTAATTATCCCAATCTTTTTTGCAGGATATTATAGTTTATTTAAATGGTCCGGTGGTAAAAATATGACTTTTTTGGGGTTAGAAAATTACATAAATATTTTTCGGGATGAGGCTTTTTGGATATCATTTAAAAACACAATGATTTTCACGGTACTCATGGTAATTGGTCAGGTAGGAATTGCTTTTGTATTCACTTTGTTTTTTACAATGAAGTGGATGAAGTTTACAGAATTTCATAGAAGAATCATGTTTACAACAAATATCATATCAGCAGTGGTAATCGGACTTTTGTGGCAGATTATTTATAGTAATCAAACAGGTATCTTAAATGAATTTTTGCGGTTGATTGGAAAAGAGGGCTGGATAAAATTGTGGCTGGATGATCCGAAAATAGTACTGTTCAGTGTGGCAGTCCCTGTAATCTGGCAGTTTGTCGGATATTACCTGGTAATTATGACAAGTGCAATAGCATCTGTACCCAGAGACGTATTGGAAATGGCTGAGGTGGACGGGGCAAATGGTTGGAAGAGAAGTATTTATATCACCATTCCTATGATATACGATACTTTAAAGGTTTGTATTATGGTTTGTATTGCAGGTTCATTTAAAGCTTTTGACCATATTTCTGTTATGACAGGCGGAGGACCGGGGAATTCATCTATGGTGCTTTCTCTGTATAACTATGATGTGAGTTTTTCCATGATGAAGATGGGATATGGATGTGCTCTTGCCGTAACAATATTATTGATTTCGTTAATTCTGATTCTTGGCAGCCGTCTGTTGTTAGGAGGGAAAAAGTATGCATAATATAAGAAAAACAGGAGGGAAGATATTTCGTTTTTCAGTTAACGCGGTAATCATGTTGTTTTCGCTAAGCTGTATCCTTCCTATCATTTGGATGATTATATCCTCACTTAGAGAAAACAAAGATTTTATGCAGAATGTTCTTGGATTTCCCCAAAATCCGGTTTTCCATAATTATGCTGAAGCTTTACAGACTGGGGATTTATGGCATTGTTTCCTGAATTCCGGTTACCTGAGTATTCTTACGGTTGTGTTGACTGTAATCTTTTCCTTTACAGTAGGTTTTGTGGTATCCAGGTATAAGTTTCCGGGAGCTCGTCTGATCTATTTGTTATTCATATCGGGGATGGTAATTCCGGTATTGTCCCTGATGGTTCCGGTATTTATCGAATTTAAAATGCTGAATCTCCTGGATCACTGGTTTACGCTGCTGCTGCCCTATGTTGCCTTTGCCATGCCACTGTCTGTATTACTTATGGAAAATTTTATTAAGACCGTACCAAAAGAACTTGATGAGGCAGCTTTTATGGAGGGATGCGGCATATTGCAGATGATGTGGAAGGTGATCTTTCCTCTTTGTAAGCCGATAATATCGGTTATCGTAATAACTTCTTTTATCAGTGCATGGAATGAATATCCATTTTCTCTTATCTTGGTTGGAGAGGCAAAATATAGAACGATTTCAATAGGAATAAGGTTTTTCGGACAGGCACATTCCTTTAATTATACTTTGTACTTTGCGGCTTTAGTGGTAAGTATTGCACCGATTTTAATATTGTATAGTATTTTTAGTAAACACATAATTGAAGGAATGACTATGGGAGCAGTTAAGGGATAAGTGCGCCCAGGAAAGGGCGGATAGTTTAGCGGGTGGAACACCCGCATGGCAAGGCGTAGCGAGCCACCATTAGCGAGTCTTGGGTTCTGACTGGTAACAGTCAGGGCTAAGCGTAGACAGTTAGGGAGCAGGGTTGTAATGCTATAGAGCTCCGAAATTTTACAAAGTCCCGAAGGCCGACGCAGTTTATCCATGCGGAAGGCAACATCATGGCAGACGTTAAGGATTCAGGAGCGAGTCTGTTGTGGCTTCGGCGGAGTCTGAGAGCCAATCATGTTTCACTATGGCTATCCAGTCAACTGGGGAGAGCCTGTGGTCTCTTGCGGGCAGACTGCAAGTATTGCGTACAACTATAAAACGGAAATGCCGATTCTAAATCTTAAATTGCTAGGGCACTACAGGTACTATGGTTTGACCTATAACATCCAGTCACTGGTAAAATATCACTACAACACAACACAGTTGCTATATCGTTGGATGAACCGCAGAAGTCAGAAGAGAAGCTACAACTGGGAGGGATTCAAGCAGATGTTGGCGTATTACCCACTAGCTTATCCCAAGAAATACTTCAAACTCTATGCGTAGCATGAAACTGTAAAGGTTATTATGAAGAGCCGTATGCGGGAAAGCCGCACGTACGGTTCCGGAAAGGACTTCATATCGTGAGATATGATTTTACTAAACATTTTAATGTGGACACAAAAAATGGAAAAGGGTATAAGAATGAAATCAGATACGACAGAGGAGGCAAAAAATGGGGAACTGGTTGTATGGACGAAAAGGAGCAAAAGGATTTGATTCAGATACATATCCTGCAATTGGTGTGGGAAAAAACGGAAAAGATAAATGGAGGGACGCCCTGGCAGCAGGGAATGGAGAAATCGGGATCTTAGAAAGTTTTTCACCGGAAGAAGATGTGATTGTTTATCAAAATACCAAGCTGATTCTGGATACAAATGAAATATTCCATGTGCCGTATTATGCGGATATATTGGATGAGCAGAGAAAAAATGCAGTAATTCGAAAAGATACAGGATGCTGGGTCAGAAAAGCAGCAGATTATAATGAACAAACTTATGGTGTAAAGGGATATGTATCATCTAATTCCAGAACTTTTCATCCTGCAGCTCAGCTTCGTATAAGAAATTTAAAGTGCAGAGAAGTGGTAGAATTTAACCGTTATACGAATTTTGAAACAGGTGAAATAGGGGGACAGTGGAAGGACAGGAAAAAATGCGAGTGGAATATAAGGTCTTTTGCTTCCAGAAAAGATAATGTAATTATAACAGAGATCACAGCACCTGAAAGTGAGCAGCTGGATACAAAAATATGGATTGACAATCTGCTTGAGATGTCCGTAGAAACAGATGCATTTATAGACCGGGGTGTGCCTGAAATTCCACAAACCTGCGAATTTGTTGAGGAAGATTGGGGAAAAGCAACGGATAATGGGGATAACTGTAATGAAAAAATAAGCAAAGTGTGGATGGGGCAAGTCGGGAAATATGGGACGTTTTATACAAGTGGAAGTCCAAAAAAATATTCTGAATATGCTTATGGAGGCTGGTCTGTTACAATCTGTATCCTTACAAATGGAAAAGTTGAAATAGAAGACCATATAAGAGATATTCAGGTGCAGCCAGAATTTTGCCGCAATAGAAAAGAAAAAATGATACCCGGGTTCCAATCGCAGAGGCTTCATATTCAAAATGCTGATAAAATTATTCTCTTGGCAGAGATTGATAAAAAAGAACATCGCATTCATTGTTTAGATGACGCAAAAAAAATGCTATTTAAAGAAAGTTCCAACAGACTTAACGGGCTTGCCCAAAAGTATAAAGTGCAGGGTGAATTCCAGTATGAACAAGCACTGTCGGAACACAAAAAACTTCATCAGAAGGCATTTTCCAGAATGGATCTGGAACTTTGTTTTTCTGCTGAAGATAAGGCGGATAGAGAGCTGACAAATGAGGCGCTGATCTATAAACAGCAGCACTCCGAGAAGATAAATAAAGCATATCTGGAAAGGCTTTTTCAAAATGGAAGGTACCTGCTTCTTTGCAGCAGCGGCTATCATGTACCGCGTATGAATGGTATCTGGACGGGGAGCTGGCTGCCCCTGTTTCAAGGGAATTTCATTACTGATGCAAATGTAAATCTTCAGATAGCATCTATGAATATAGGAAATATGGAAGAAGTGGCAGCGGGATATATAAACTTTATTTTAAGGCAGCTCCTTGATTGGGAAAAGAATGCAGGAAATATTTATGGAATGACAGGTGCACTGAAAGCACCTTCTCACACAGATGGCAGCGGAAACGGAGAACTTTATCATTCTCTGCCCGGATATCCTCACGGATATTGGAATGCATCTACAGACTGGATGATATATCCGATTTTTGAATATTATGAATGCTTTGGAAGGGTTAAGGTTCCTGTGGGAAAAGACGTAGATCTGCCACGGCTGAAGCGGGTATTGGAATTGGAAGATGATGATATTGCCAGAATTGTGTGTGATGGGTTCGATCTTTTGAAAGACATATTGGTACCAGTGATAGCAAAGATTATGAAATTCTGGGTGCAATACACAGATAATAGATTTTATAGGGGTGGGGACGGAACGATTCATTTGGCAGACGGGACGACTATAGAGGAGGAAGAAAATACCCCGTCCGGTTTTAGCAGAGTAAGTTATATTCTGAGTCCGGGCTATTCTCCGGAAAATGCGCCCGGAGGGATTGGATATAATGGCATGGAGTCTGTGGCAGCAAATGTGACAATGGATATTTCAGCAATAAAGAATTCGCTGTATATGGCGAAAAAAATATATGCAGACAGTCGGGATATGAAGTTAGAGATTCAGAAGGTACAGTGGGAAGTATTAGAAAGACGCCTGCCTGAATATTTATATACAGAAGATGGAGCGCTAAAAGAGTGGGCACTGGATAGTTTAAAAGAAAATTATAATCATCGTCACATCAGTCACGCGTATGCAGCGTGGCCTTGTCATGAGGCTGAGGAAAATAGAGTGCTGCGACTAGGAATTTTTCGTGCCATACAAAAGCGTACCCTGTTCAATCAAGGGGATGATGCCATGTCGCATGGGCATCTGCATAAAGCCCTGGCATCAGCACGTATTAAAGACAAAAAAGAAGTTGCACGTTCATTATACATACTAATAAGTGAAGGATATCAATATACATCATTGCTTACCTCTCATGATAAAAATCATGAATCTGCTTTCTGCACAGATAATGCAATCACTTTACCGGGCATTGTATTGGAGGCTCTGCTGTATTCCAATGATCATATTATTGAAGCTCTGCCAGCATTGCCGGATGGCTTGCACCGGGGTAATATCAGGGGAATCAAAACCAGAACAAGTGCAGGGATAAACAGACTTACCTGGATGCTCACAGATGAAAAAGAAGAATCAAAATATATTGAAATGGAAATAGCAGCGGCAGATGGAGGGGAACAAAAGGAAATCCATGTAAAGGTAGGTGTGACATGGAAATGGGCAACTGTTGATGGTGTAGAAGCGGAAGTAAGGCAGGATAGTGCTTATGAGAGTGAGAAATACGTTAATTTACAGTTACAGCCAAAAAACATTTATATTATAAAGTTCTTTTTATAATTTGTTTCAGATATATTTCAGTACGGCATTGAGGTTCGGTATCTCACAAGATCCTCCAAAAGATTATCCCCAAAAAGCGGTCAGTAAAAAATAATTTAAGCTGTTTGAATCTTCGGAATATTATGCTATTATAATAATAATACCTCCCATATAGTGATAATCGTATGGTTTTACATATTGCATTTATGAGATGATAGAATAAATGCAGCGAGGATATTCATAAACCCATGTAAGGTGAGAAAGGAGGAGCCATGGCAGGCATAAAAGACGTGGCAAAGCGCGCCGGAGTTTCCATATCCACGGTTTCAAATGTATTAAATAATTCCAAATTTGTCAGCCCTGATTTGCAGAGAAAAGTAGAAATAGCTGCAAAAGAGCTTTCTTACAAACCGAATCCGGTAGCGAGAAGCATGAAGAAGAAAAAGTCAGGAACCATAGGAGTTATCACAGCTGATATGTGCGGGCTTTTTTATCCATATATTGTGAAAGGAATCTATTCTGTAGCAAATGAAAAAGGATACCAGATTATGATCTGTGATACCCAGGGAGTTTATGGGGAAGCGGCGGCTATTGAACGGGAGCTGGAAAAGTTTAAAAGTTTGATTACGAATCGGGTAGATGGAATTATATTTGCTTCTGTAGTGCCCCAGAGTGGACAGGACAATTATCTGAAGAAGTTAAAAAATCTGGCGGAGCATGATAAGAAAATTCCGCTGGTCAGCATAGAGCGTGACTTTTCAGAATTTGGGATAGATTCTGTGTATTTCGATGGTGTAACGGGTGCAAAAATGGCAGTGAAACATTTGATAGATGAAGGATGTAAAAGGATTGGGCATATTTCCGGACCTTTTTTTATGAGCATCGCAACAGACCGTGCCCTTGGATACCGAAAGGCAATGGCAGAAGCAGGACTAAGCGTGGATGATTCTATGGTTGCAGAAGGGGATTATTCTCACCAGAGCGGCTATGCTGCGATGAAGGAACTGCTTAAATCCATGCCTGGCATTGACGGTGTATTCAGCGGCAATGACCAGATGGCAGTAGGCGCATTAAAAGCACTGCGGGAGCACCATAAAAAAGTTCCGGAAGAGATTAAGATTATCGGCTATGATGATGTATTTATTTCAAGCGTAGTGGAACCGGCTCTTTCGACCATTCATATACGCAAAAAACATGCAGGGATTGAAACGGCAAAAATTTTATTTGACAGAATTGAAAATGAAGAAAATAAAGAAGTAATCAGGATGAAGATGGAATCTCGTCTGGTTGTTCGTAAATCTACGGTGAAAGATGCACCGGAAGATTGGATATTGTCGGACTGGTAAGAATAAAGAGTAAGGGTACCTTTTAACAGGAGGAAGCCCTTATTTTTTTGTGGTAAAAGTAATTTTAATTGATAGAAAAACGTTTTGCTGACATAGTCAAAACAAACGTAATATTTTATGGAATTAGCGTAAATGAATAAAATTGTCTTGCAAAAGAGTAAAGGGACAGGGGTATAAGTTGTGATATAGTGCTAAAAATAAAGATAATATTTTGAATAAATTGTATAAAAAAATAATATTATTTAAAACACCATTGACAGAAAAACGTTTTTCTGATATTCTTGTGTCAAGTTAAACAGATGATTTTAGAAAGTAAATAAAAAATTATAAGAAATGTACAAATACTGGAGGAGGTTTATGCAAATGAATAAAAAGGAAGTAGTTGACCGGGCACTTGAGCAGGGAAAAGGAGTTTTACGGCTGGCGCCAACCTGGGTGCCGAGATCATTTTGCAGACCGGGTAAACGAATAAAACTACATCCGGACGATTATTTTATTCTGGGTCAGAGGGGCGGTATTGATGAACGATGGTTTGCTTCTACGACTTGGGCAGAAAATGGTCCCGGTACACCGGAGGATGAAGGACTGAGTTATATCGTTGCGGATGATGAAGGAAAGGAAAAAGTACTTCTGAGAGATGCCATAGAACTGGCAGGTCCGGCAATTATCGGTGAGACGCTATGGAATAAGTATCATGGCTGGGCAATGTTTTCCAAATTCTTTGATAATGCAGGACCGCTTCCCCATCATATCCATCACCGAGAAGAACATGCAAAACGGGTAGGGGCATCCGGCAAGCCAGAGATGTATTTCTTTCCCTCCCAGCTGAACAATCATGGCGGTGAATTTCCATTTACGTTCTTTGGATTTAATCCTGAGACTACAAAGGAAGAAGTGCTGGAAGCATTAAAGAAATTTACAAAAGGGGATAACAACATCCTGGGTTTATCCAGAGCTCATAAACTGGAACTGGATACGGGGTATGATGTACCGCCGGGAGTAATGCATGCACCCGGCAGCCTCTGCACTTACGAGCCTCAGTTTGCATCTGATGTTTACGCAATGTACCAGTCAGTACTATTAAATGGACAGATCGTGGGAGAAGATCTCCTATGGAAAAATACACCCCCGGAGGAAATGGGGAACTATGATTACCTTTTAGATGTAATTGACTGGGAAGCGAATATAGATCCCGACTTCCATGAAAAACGGTACATGAAGCCGGTTCCGGTGAGACCTTTGGAAGAAATGCTGGAAAAAGGTTACATAGAAGAATGGATCTGCTACAAATGCAAGACAGTTTCAGCAAAAAGGCTTACCGTATTACCGGGGCACACCGTTACGATCAGGGATCTGGCACCATATGGTCTCATCTGTCTGGAGGGAAATGGAAAGTTTGGCGTATGGGAAATAGAGTCTCCGGCTTTAATCCATTATGGGGAATTAACCCACGATGAATATTTTGTAACAGAAAAAGCCGCAAAGGAAGGGGTCACAATCACAAATCCTTCCTCCACAGACCCAATTGTTATTCTGAAGCACTTCTCGGATAATCCGGAATTGAATATAAACCAGAGCCCGTTTGAAACTCCGGACACGCTCCGGTAAACATATAGGAGGGAGGAAGTATTTTGCAAAGTGAAAAATATATCCTGGAGGCAAAAGGTATCAGTAAATCATTTGCAGGCGTAAATGTACTGAATAACGTAGAGCTATGTATCGCACCCGGTGAACTCCATGCATTAATGGGTGAAAACGGAGCGGGAAAGTCAACGCTTATGAAAATTATCATGGGAATATATACCAGAGATAGCGGCGAGATCATCTTTCAGGGGCAGCGGGTTGATTTTAAAGATGCGCGTGATGCCCTGGATATGGGGATTTCCATGATTCATCAGGAACTGAGTCCGATACAGGAAATGACAGTTGCCGAAAACGTCTTTTTAGGAAGAGAAAATAAAAAAATAAAAGGACTTCCTTTTGTTGATGTTAAAGAGCTCAATAAAAAAACGGAAAAAATCTTAGAGGAATATGGTTTACAGGAGCTGATAAAACCAAATATGAAAATGAAACATCTGAACATTGCCCAGGTTCAGATGATGGAAATCATAAAAGCAGTTTCCTATGATTCAAAAGTAATTATTATGGATGAGCCAACATCATCATTATCTGAGACAGAAACGGAAATATTGTTTAAGATAATTGATAATTTAAAAGCAAAAAATGTAGGGATTGTATATATATCACACAGAATGGATGAAGTGTTTCAGCTGGCAGACCGGGTGTCGGTTCTTCGTGACGGAAGCTTTATCGGCTGTGTGAGGATATCCGAGGCATCGCCGGAAGAACTCATCAACATGATGGTAGGACGGGAGCTGGAAGGTGGTTATCCGGTTAATGATTCGCCAAAAGGAGAAGTTGTCCTGGAATTGAAGAACTTTACCCGAAAAGGAGTATTTCAGGATATTAATATTGAGGTCCGCGCGGGGGAGATCCTGGGGCTGGCAGGTCTGGTAGGCGCCGGACGAAGTGAAGTAATGCGTGCCCTGGTAGGATACGACAGGCTGGACAGCGGCGAAATAATTATGGAGGGAAAGCCCATAACCATCAACCACCCAAAGGATGCAAACAGGTACCATATCATTATGGCATCTGAAGACAGAAAGGATCTGGGTTTGGTATTATGCCGCGATATTAAGGAGAATATAACCCTTCAAAATGCAGATAAATACAGCCGGTTAAGCTTTATCAACAAGGCAAAAGAGAGAAAAATATGCGATGAAATGGCACGGAAAATGACTACAAAAATGAACGGCATTAATGACCTGGTGAGCAGCCTGTCCGGAGGAAACCAGCAGAAGGTAGTTTTAGCAAAATGCCTTCTGGCCGGACCTAAAGTATTAATTATGGATGAGCCCACGAGAGGAATCGATGTAGGAGCGAAAGCGGCTATCTACCGTATGATGGTAGATCTTGCAAAAGGGGGCATGGCTATTATCATGATCTCATCTGAAATGCCGGAGCTGATTGGAATGAGTAACCGTATCATCGTAATGTCCAGAGGCAAGATTACGGGAGAACTTCAGGGAGATGAAACGAAATCACAGCAGACAATTTTAAAATTAGCATTATAGCCTGTAGCATTTTCAAAGACGCTATAGAGCTTCTTTGAAAATTCATTCCCGCTATCTGCACATCCCGCTTTGCAGAATATTTGCCCCGAATTCAGGTTACGTGGCCCGCTACGTGCCCTTCATCCGGGACAAATCTCCCGCAAAGTGTAACGCACAGCTGCCAGAAAGCAATTTTAGAACACGCTCTAGGAGGAGAACAAAATGAATAATAAGAAGAATTTGGGAAAGGTACTTCGGGAATTTGGACTGGTATTCGTAATCATATTCATAGTGGTACTTATGACAATTGTTAAACCGGTATTTTTATCCAGCGGAAATATTTTAAATATTCTTCGGCAGGTATCCATCAACGGTATTCTGGCAGTGGGAATGACTTTCATTATCCTGACAGGAGGAATTGACCTTTCGGTAGGATCGCTTGTTGCAGTTACCAGTGTCATCAGCGGTTCGCTGCTTATGAATGATGGAAATGTATTTCTGGCATGTGTGGCTGGTGTTTTGGCAGCAGTTGCATTCGGCATATTAAATGGCTACCTGGTAGCGTATATTGGTTTTCAGCCATTTATTGCAACCTTAGCCAGTACAACAATCGGTCGGGGATTTGCAATGGTCTATTCCAATGGAAAGCCATATACCATTACAAATGAATCCTTCCTTGCAATCGGGCAGGGAAATGTACTTGGAGTCCCAACACCGATTATCATTCTGGTGATCGTTTGTATCATTGGTCTGGTTGTTTTGAAATGTACCACCTTCGGAAGATATGTATTTGCAATCGGCGGCAATAAGAATGCCGCGAAACTCTCAGGTGTGAAGACGCGTAAAGTGGAAATGATGGTTTACATATTATCCGGTGTCTGCTGCGGTATCGTTGGTTTGATATTATCGGCCCGCATCAGTTCCGGTCAGCCAACGGCAGCAGAGGGATTTGAACTGGATGCCATTGCGGCAACGGCAATTGGCGGTACCAGTATGAGCGGCGGCATCGGCGGCCTGCGCGGAACAATATTCGGCTTTATCATTATTGGATTAATCAGTAACTCACTAAACCTTGTAAATGTCAACTCGTTCTGGCAGCAGATTGTAAAAGGCTTCATTATATTGCTGGCTGTATTAATGGACATGAAGACAAAGAGCAGGGAATAACAACTAAGATACCTATTTATTAAAAAATAAGGAGGATAAAGGTATGAAGAAGAAAATGATCAGTGGTTTACTCGCAGTGGCAATGGTGGCTTCAGTTCTCGCAGGATGCGGACAGGGCAGCAGCAAGACAACAGAGGCAGCAAAGACAACAGAGGCAGCAAAGACAACAGAGGCAGCAAAGACAACAGAACCGGCAAATACAGAGACATCAGCTGGGACAAAAGCTGCCGATGCAGGCACAGAAGCAGTAGAGAAAGCCACACAGGCGGCCGCAGCCGCTTCAGCAGATAACGGGGATTTCACCATTGGCGTAATTATGAAGGACAATTCAGACACATTTGTTAAGAGAATTGCAGATGCAATTGAGGCAAGAGGAAAAGAGCTGGGTGTAAAATTGCTGATGAATGATGCGGAAGGCGATGTTAACAAGCAGATAGAAATTACAGAGAATCTGATCACACAGCAGGTGGATGCAATTATTTTAAATGCTCAGGATATGGATGGAAGCAGCCCCTGTATTACAAAAGCCAATGAAGCAAACATTCCCATTGTAAACTGTAACTGTGATACGGTAAATAAGGATTACCAGTCCTTTGTAGGATGTGAAGACAAAGAATCCGGTTTGATTGAAGCGAACTATGTATTAGAAAACCTGCCGGAAGGATCCAAAATCTGTGTTATCCAGGGACCGATGGGACAGGCAGGCCAGGTAGGACGCTGGGCAGGTTATGAAGAAGCCGGTTTATTTGATAAATATGAACTGCTGGCTGAGCAGACTGCAAACTGGAAGAGAGAAGAGGCTCTGGCACTGGCAGAAGACTGGATCACTACCTATGGAGACGAATTAAAAGGAATTATCTGCGAAAATGATGATATGGCCCTTGGTGCATTATCTGCATGTAAAGCAGCAGGCAGAACAGATATTATGATCACAGGTGTTGACGCCATTTCTGATGCCCTGACGGCAGTGAAAAATGGTGAAATGGCATGTACGGTTTTCCAGGATGCGGAAGGTCAGGGAGCCACAGCTGTTGATACAGCTCTGGCACTGGCAAAAGGAGAAAAGGTGGAATATGATATCAGAATTCCATTCCAGTTAGTTACCAAAGATAATGTAGACGAATTTATGAATTAATAAAAAGCGGCAGCCTCCGTCAGCATTTACCCTGCCGGAGGCGCCGGTAGAAATGAGGGTGCAGTATGCTTAAGAATATACCAAAGATTATTTCCCCGGAGTTAATGAAAGTAATGATGGAAATGGGACATAGTGATGTACTGATTATAGCCGATGCTAATTATCCGGCAGCGGCACATGCAAAACGGCTGATACGGCTGGAAGGAGTGGAGGTTCCGGAACTGTTGGAAGCAATTTTACCATTTTTTCCACTGGATAATTTTATCGAACATCCGGTCAGGCTCATGCGCAATCTGCCAACTGAGCCCATACCTGAAATATGGGATGTCTATGAACGTATATTAAAAAAACATGATACTGACCGGGCATTTCAAGAATTTGATTTTGCAGACCGCCTTCCCTTTTATGAGGAATCCGAGAAGGCATATCTGGTTGTACAGACCGGAACAACAGCACGTTACGCAAATATTGTATTGCAGAAAGGTGTGTGCTAGAGCGTGTTTGAAAATTCATTCCTGCCATCTGCACGCCCCACTTTGCGGCATATTTGCCCCGAATTCAGGTTGCGTAGCCCGCTACGCGCCCTTCATCCGGAACAAATCTCCCACAAACTGTGACGCACAGGTGCCAGAAAGCAATTTTAAAACACGCTCTAGAGCGTGTTCTCCCACAAACTGGATCATTTTGTGCAATGGAAAATGATGGGTCCCGGAGATTACGTCATGGGACTGGAGCCTGCAAATGCAACCATTGACGGCATTGCAGATGCAATAGAAAACGGCTCGGCCGTGAGGCATTTGAAAATATAAAAAACGGAAAATTACAGAAAAAGTAGATAGAAGCCAGAAAGGAAGAAAAATATGGCAAACCAATCATTAATAGAAAAAGTATTTGAAGAAGGAGGCGGGATTTTCCGCCTAAATCCCACCTTTGTACCAAGAAGATTTGGAAAGGCAGGACACCGATTAAAATTACACCCTGATGATTATTATGCACTGGGAATTGAGAGAGGGTCTATTAAGGAAAGATGGTTTTCCTCCACAATTCCAGCTAATAACGGACCGCTGGCAGCACCGGACGAGGGAATGAGTTATGTAGCCGTATCTTATGAAACAGATGAAAAATTTACATTAAAGGAAGCTATTGATACAATGGGTGAGAAAATTGTGGGAAAAGAACTCATGAAAAAGTATGGGGGATGGCCCATGTATTCAAAATTCTTTGATTTCGAAAATCCTTTGTTCCATCATGTCCACCTTACCTTTGAGGATGCGGCGAGAGTCGGTAAGCTTGGCAAGCCGGAGTGCTACTATTTCCCCAGGCAGTTAAATAATTACCAGGGAGAATGTGGTGCCACTTACTTTGGTTTTGATCCGGATACAGATCCGGAAGAGGTAAAGAGAAGACTGCGTAATTATAATGAAGATGATACCAGAATTACTGAATTATCCAGGGCTTACCGGGTTCAGCTTGGGACGGGCTGGTATACTCCGGCCGGTGTCATTCATGCTCCGGCATCATATCTTACTTATGAACCACAGTGGAATTCCGATGTAAATTCCGTACAGGAAAATGTAGTTTCCGGAGAAATATATCCTAGAGATATGCTGGTAGAGGAATGCCCGGATGACAAGAAGGATGACATAGATTATATTTTTGGCTTGCTGGACTGGGAAAAGAATACGGATCCCCATTACAAACAGACCTATTTCAGGCCGCCTGTTACAGCGAGTGAGACAGAACAGTACATTGAAAAATGGGTGACCTACGCAAATGATTATGTTGCGGCAAAAGAATTAACCATTTATCCAGGGCAGACAGTAACGATAAAAGATGGAGCGGCTTATGGATGTATCTTTATCCAGGGACATGGGAAAATGGGTGTTTACGATGCAGAGGCGGTGACCCTGCTGCGTTTTGGTCAGCAAAGTTCAGATGAGTTCTTCGTTTCTGAAGGTACTGCAAAAGAGGGTGTTGTAATCACGAATGAGAGTAAGGTAGAGCCATTGGTATTACTAAAACATTTTGGTCCAAACCATCCGGATGTGCCAAAAGAAGTACCGGCATCCTGCGTCAGCAGCCAAATGTGCAAATAGTTACTGCCATTTGATCCGCTGCCTGGAAAATCAAGTAATTACGTCCCCGAATGCAGGAATCAAGCTTGTATTCGGGGATTTTTATATGGAAAGGAGAAGATAGCAGATGAAATATTTGATGGGGATTGACAATGGAGGTACTTTTTCAAAAGCAGCAATCTTTGACCAGGAGGGAAGACAGATCTCTGTAGCCAGCGTCCCTTCCGTGACCATTACACCAAAGCCCGGTTATACGGAAAGAGATATGGAAGAACTTTGGGAAATCAATGCAGCAGCAATTCGTGCGGCAATTTCTGACAGCAAAATAAATCCCGATGATATAGCCGGTATATCTTTTTCCGGACATGGAAAAGGGTTGTATATGGTGGGGTATGATGACAAGCCATCCTATAACGGTATCCTGTCTACCGATGCCAGGGCATGGGAGTATGTAGAAAAATGGAATCGCGACGGCACCAGAGAAAAGGTATTCGAGAAATCTTATCAGGAGATACTGGCATGTCAGCCGGTGAGTATTCTGGCATGGTTGAAGGATCACCATTCTGATGTGATTGCAAATACAAAGTTTATTTTCGCAGTAAAAGATTATATCAGATATCGTCTGACCGGAGAAGCATTTGCAGAGTTATCCGATTTTACGGGAGCCAATCTGGTAAATTTAAACACCGGACAGTATGACAGAGAGCATCTGAAACTCTTTGGATTAGAGGAAATATATGAAAAGCTGCCTCCTCTTCGGGGGTCTGCGGATATCTGCGGTTACATAACGGACCAGGCTAGTAAAAAAACCACTCTGCCACAGGGGATTCCGGTTGCGGCGGGTATGTTTGATGTAGATGCCTGCGGGATCGCTTCCGGTTTGTCAGATGAAGAGCAGATGTGCATGATAGCAGGAACCTGGAGTATCAATGAATTCATTGGAAAAGCTCCGGTAACCAACAAAACAGTTGCTCTGAACTCCATGTTCTGCATACCGGGTTATTTTCTGATAGAAGAAAGCAGCCCGACATCTGCCGGAAACATGGAATGGTTCATCCGAAATCTTCTGAACTTTGAAAAAGAGTCGGCAAAAGAAGACGGGAAGTCCATCTATGATATTACTAATAAATGGGTGGAAGAAATAAAGCCGGAGGAGTCCAACGTGATCTTTCTGCCATTTTTAAACGGCTCCAATGAAGATGCACTGGCAAAGGGAACCTTTGTGGGCCTTACCGGATACCACAACAAGAAACATATGCTGCGGGCAGTGTACGAAGGAATTGTATTTTCACATCTGACCCATGTTAAAAAATTACTGCAAAACCGTTCCGTGCCATCCAGCATCCGGCTTTCCGGGGGTGCAGCTAATTCTGATGTATGGGTGCAGATTTTTGCCGATGCACTGCAGATCCCGGTTGATGTTATTGAAGACAAAGAACTGGGGGCACAGGGAGCGGCAATGGCAGCTGGAATAGCAGCAGGAATCTACACTGATTATCAGGATGCCATCCGACGAACGGTCACTATCACTAAAACGGTGATGCCCCGTTTGGAATACAAAGAGATATATGAAGAAAAGTATACGGCTTATCGTGCGGTAATCAATGGGCTGAGCGGGACCTGGAAACATTTTAAGAATTGAAAAAAGAAAGGATAAAAAATGAAAGCATATACCCTTGGTTTATACGAAAAAGCAATGCCGCCTGAACTTACCTGGGAAGAAAAGCTTCAGGCTGCAAAATCTGCCGGTTTTGATTTTGTGGAAATCAGCATAGATGAAACGGAAGAAAAGCTGGCAAGGCTTGACTGGTCAAAAAAAGAAAGGCTGGAACTGATCGATACCATGTTTGCAGCGGGCATTCCCATAAGAAGTATGTGCCTGAGTGGGCACCGCAAATATCCCCTTGGAAGCAATAATCCGGAAATTGCAGGCAGAGGAATGGAAATAATGGAGAAAGCAATTTGCCTTGCGGATGACCTGGGAATTCGGATTATCCAATTGGCAGGCTATGACGTATACTATGAACAATCCACCCCGGAAACAGTCCGGCGGTTTGAAAAAAACCTGAAAAAAGCGGTAATGATGGCGGCAAGTCTGGGTATTACATTAGGATTTGAAACCATGGAAACGGAGTTTATGAACACCGTGGAAAAGGCAATGAACTATGTCAAAAATATAAATTCTACCTATCTGACGGTATATCCGGACAGCGGTAATATTAAAAATGCATCGGTCAGCTATGACACCAATGTTCAAAAAGATTTACGAACAGGTGCCGGGCATATTACATCTGTTCACTTAAAAGAGACAGTGCCCGGAAAGTTTCGGGAGATTCCTTTTGGAACAGGGCATGTAAATTTCGAAGAAATGATTGCTGCCGCCTGGGAAATCGGTGTGCGTAAATTTGTAACAGAATTCTGGTATACAGGGAGCGGGAAGTGGAAAGACGATCTGAAGGATGCCCGTAACAGAATGGGCAAAATATTAGATAAGATGGAGGCATGAGAGTTCTGACTGCACCCCAGGTAACCCAGGATAAACATTTCATGCGTAAACATTTCATGCATAAACATTTCATGCATAAACATGGACCAAATGCCTACTATGGGCAAAAATAACAGGAAAGGGAATAAAATGGAGAAAAAAATACAGGAAAATCATACTGCTGATTCAGGAAATTCCGCAAGCAGGCTTGCGGCAGGCAAGGGTTCAAGAATGAGGATGGCAATTCTGGGAGCAGGCCAGATTGCACATAAAATGGCTGCGACTATAACAAAAATGGAAATGGTAGAGGCATACGCAATCGCAGCAAGAGATGCCAAACGGGCACAGTCTTTTGCAGAACAATACGGCTTTACGAAAGCATATGGCTCTTATGAAGAAATGCTTTCTGATAAAGAAGTTGATCTGGTATATATAGCAACCCCGCATTCTCATCATTATGAGCATATCAGACTGTGCCTGGCACATCAGAAACATGTTCTATGTGAAAAATCATTTACGGTAAATGCCAGGCAGGCGAGGGAAGTACTGCAAATGGCAGAAGAAAAAGGACTCCTTCTGACAGAAGCAATCTGGACAAGATATATGCCGTCCCGGAAAATGGTAAATGATATTATAGACAGCGGAGTCATAGGTAAGGCAGTATCACTGACAGGCAATCTGGGCTACGCTCTGGAAAGTGTAACCAGGATGGTAGAACCGTCCCTGGCTGGCGGGGCATTGCTGGATGTGGGAGTCTATATGGTAAACTTCGCAATGATGGTCTTCGGAAATAAAATCAGCAAAGTAACTTCCAGTGCAGTGATGTCTGAAAAAGGAGTAGATTATTCGGACAGCATCACCATGATATTTGAGGGCGGGGAAATGGCTGTGATGCACAGCAGTATGCTTGGCGCACTGAATCGCAGGGCAAGCATCTTTGGTGAAAAAGGCTACATAGAGATCACAAATGTAAATAACATAGAGCACATCAGGGTCTTCGACGAAAATTACAGAGAATTAGCAGATTACACGCCTCCGGAACAGATCACCGGATATGAATATGAGGTAGAAGCCTGCCGCAGGGCGATACAGGAAGGGAGAACCCAGTGCAGTGAGATGCCTCATGAAGAAACTATCCGGGTGCTGGAGATTATGGATGATATGCGGCGGTCCTGGGGGTATCAGATTCCTGGGGAGAATTAATAAGGTTTAAGGTTATAGTTTTGCGGTGACACGGTGTACTATTGTAGTGCACCGTGATAAGAAACCACGCTGTTTTACACCATGGCCCCCGCATCTCGGAAACTAAAGCAATCTCACATCTGCAATACCTACTTAATCTAATTCATCAATTCTCTTAGCACCATAAGAATAAACCCCATTTCTAATTACAAATAGCAAAATCCCCAGAACAATACAAAAGAACAACGCGATTAATATAGAAGGAAGTCCCAGAATAATATAAAGGGCAAATGCTCCGCCTGCCATTGCGAATCCCACGATCCACACTGCAAACAGCAGAATCGTTGCAGTGAAATTCTGTTTCACGGCAGCCTGTTCGCTTTCCCAGATGAGTTTCGGGTTTGTAAGGTCAGCCCACAGTGCGGCATAGTTAATCATAAGCAGTGTAAGCACCGTAATGACCGGACATAAAATAATCACAAGGAAATTTGCATTCAGCAAAACCAAGCCCAGAACCGTACAGATGATTGTGTAAGGCAGTGTCGCTGCAAGGCAGATCAAAAAACCATTCAAAATCTTAGCCCGAAGCTGATCCCGGATAGACATAGGAATATATTTCATAAAGATGTATCCCTGTCCTTCTCTGGAAATGCAGGTACTGGTTACCATACAGGAACCGCCGATAAAAATCGGGAGTACAAAGGAAAGCAGCAATAAAACTGCGGTAACGGTATTCCCGGCTGTGGAAGCCAGCTGAGTCAGTATTGGTAACAGGCTTACCTTGGAGCCAGCTAAGGAAATAATGATCGGTATGCCTATTAAAAGAGGGAAAATTAACGGTGTCATCAGGCAGTTCATGAAATATACCGGTGTGCGGAAGAGCAGTTTGAACTCTTTAATGGCATAGGCTTTTACCGGACTTTTACTGCGGCTATAGGATTCTTTCTCCGTCTGCGACATTTTTTTGCGCTTTGATGTTACTTCCTGCATCCCCATAACTCCGCCAAAGTAAATTCTGTCAGCAATAAATAAAAAGATAACCAGAAATACTCCCGCCAGTAAAATAAATAATAGCATGGATACAATACTGGAATGAACTAAAGCATCCCCTGCAAATGTTAAATTAGGAAATATTATATTCAATTTGTCAAGCAGATTTTTGTTAGCAATCACCAGATTTGCCATTTGAGCTGCATCCGGCGTACGGTTTACCATCATGCTGGCACCGCAGATAATAAAAATCATTAAAAAGGAGCATACGGTGCTGATCATCTCTTTGTTCTTAATATTTTTAAATACCCGCATCATCAAAATTGCAATCAGTGACGCATAAATTAATGGAATAACCGGAAGCACCAGAACAACCAGGATCATAAAGAGCCAGAATAGAACGCCCCCCTGTGCTTCAAAACCATACCCAATAAATGGAGGCAGGATAAACAGGGCGATGATCAGGTATTCATAAATTAAAACAGCGGTAAATTTTGCACCAATAATCTGCCAGGGCTTCAATGGCAGGGGCAGCAGCGTTTCCAGGTCAGAAGACAGGAAGAACACGGATACCACATAAGGCAGTGCAAATACCAATACAGTAAAGGAAGCTGCATAGCAGAGCAGTTGAACCGGAGTTTCCGGCATATTTAATTGTGCAAAAGTATGATAAAAGGTTCGTCCAAAAGCGAATAAAGAACCGGCAAGGGGCAGTAAGCAAACTGCAAGTACTACCAATAGCAGGAGCTGACTGTTGCCTCCTGCAGACCGTTTCTTCTTTTGGCTACTGCCATTTTTGGTGACAGGCGTCATTCCCAGGCCGCTTTTTAAAAGAATCTTTGTAAGTATAAAAAATTTATGCATTCCTTGTTATCTCCAGGAAGATATTTTCCAGTGAATCTTCACCAGGATGGATTGTTTTTAACTCGTCAAGCGTTCCCAGGAATAACAGCTTGCCTTTGTTAATGATCGCCACCTGATCACATAGTTTTTCAGCTACTTCCAGTACGTGTGTGGAAAAAAGGACTGATTTTCCGGTAGATGCATGTTCCCGCATCATTTCTTTCAGTACGTATGCGGAATTTGGATCCAAACCGGTAAGGGGTTCATCCAGAATCCATATTGAAGGATTGTGGATCAGGGCGCCCATTACCATAATCTTTTGCCGCATTCCGTGGGAGTATCCCATAATCCGGCTGTTCAGCGCCTCTTCCATGTCAAAGCGTTTGGCAAAGCTATCTATGAGGGACGATCTCGTCTGCGAGGGTACCTCGTAGATATCTGCCATAAAGTTCAAATACTCAATTCCTTTCAGTCTGAGAAAATTGTCAGGGGAATCAGAAACAAATCCAAACTGTTTTTTTGCCTCTGTAGGATTACGGGATATATCCAGTCCGTTCAAAGTGATGCTGCCTTCATCAGGCCTGGTGATACCGGTAATCATTTTCAAAGTTGTAGTCTTACCGGCACCATTTGGTCCGATAAATCCGGTAATTTTGCCATCTTCAATGTTCCAGTTCAAGGAATCGACAGCTTTCTTCCCACTGTTACCGTAAGTCTTGGAAACATTTGTCAGATTAATCATAGCTTTCTCCTTCTTGTTCTTTGAAATTTTAGAGTTTATCTATAAAGTTTTCTATATTTTACTCCTATAAAGTCAAATAAACAAGTAAAATTTTGGCAAGGCAGATTACCTGCTCCGTTTTCTCATATGTGTTCGTACGTATTTCATAAGCTGCACTACAGGAAGGTTAATCAGAGCCAGATCGTACACCGTCAGTATCTGGGAAAGTTCCAGAGGAGCGACTTTAAAAACGCTGTGCAGTTCCGGTATGAAAAGTACGGCATTAATCAGGGCAACACCGATAACAAATGCTGCAATTAAGTAAATGTTATTAAAGAATTTTTTAGTTAAAAGCACCGGTCTTTCAGATTTACAGTTAAATCCATGAACCAGTCGGGCCAGGCAGAGGGTGGCAAATGCCATTGTGCTTCCTACTTCAGCTCCGGAGGCGTGATATCCCAGAACAAAGGCAATCATGGTGGTAACTCCGATAGAAAGTCCTTCCACGCCGATTCCCAACAGAAAACCTCTTGTTAATATTGATTCGTTCCGTGGGCGGGGACGCTGCTTCATAACTTCTGTACTGTGAGGTTCCAGCCCCAGTGCAATAGCCGGAAGGCTGTCGGTCAGAAGATTGATGAAGAGCAGGTGCACGGGTGCAAAGGGAACCGGCAGGCATCGCAGGGATGCATACAGTACTGCCAGAATTGCCCCAAAGTTACCCGATAACAGGAACTTAATCGAGTTTTTAATATGTGAGTAGACATTTCTGCCGTTTTCAATGGCTTTTACAATTGTGGCGAAATTATCATCGGTCAGAACCATAGATGCAGCATCTTTGGCAACCTCGCTTCCGGTGATGCCCATTGCAACCCCGATATCAGCCTGTTTCAGGGCGGGCGCGTCATTGACACCATCACCGGTCATGGCGACAATATGATCTTTATTCTGCCATGCTTTTACGATACGGATTTTATGTTCAGGAGAAACCCGTGCATATACCCTGACCTTCTCTACATATTTTTCAAGCTCTTCATCAGAGAGATTCTCGATATCAGAGCCCTCGCATGCCTGAGACATATCGGTTAAGATGCCAATTCTTCTGGCTATGGCGGAAGCCGTAATTTTATGGTCTCCGGTTATCATAACAGGGGTAATTCCAGCTTCAATACACCTGGCAACTGCTTCGGCCGATTCTTTACGCGGAGGGTCCATCATAGCCACAAGACCCAGGAAGGTAAGATTATTTTCGTCAGCCATTTTAAGGGGCATAGGGCGTTCTACCGTTTTATAGGCAAATGCCAGTACCCGCAGTCCGTTTTTGGAGTAATATTCATTCATCTGTTTCAGCTTTGCCGTATCCCGCACGGTAATATTACGGATCTGTCCGTCTTTTTCAATATAAGAAAGGCGTTTTACCAGTACGTCCACGGCACCTTTGGTAATCATAACCATATGGCGGTCTATAGAATGAAGAGTGGACATCAGTTTTCGGTTACTGTCAAAAGGAAGTTCACTGACTCTGGGGCTGCGCTTTCGTATGGATGCAGTAGGGAAAGAAAAAGATTCTCCCGCATGTATCAACGCAGTTTCCGTAGGATCTCCAATTTCTTTCCCATCGGTACCGGACGCATCATTACACAAAACACTGTAAGTCATAAGTTTATTCTGAGCAGAATTATTCAGATCCAGGCTGGATATTGCAATATCCTTGCCGTTTGTATAATAATGTTCTACCGTCATTTTATTTTGTGTCAGAGTACCTGTTTTATCGGAACATATGACAGAAACGCTTCCAAGTCCTTCCACTGCCTGGAGTTTTCGGATGATTGCATTTTCCGCAGCCATTTTCTGGGTGCCGTAGGACAGGACGATTGTGACGATAGAACTAAGTGCTTCGGGTATTGCGGCTACTGCCAGGGCAATCGCAAAGAGAAAAGAATCTCCGATATCGGCACCATGCCAGATATCCAGACAAAAAACCAGGGTGCAGATAGCCATAATCAGAGCAGACAGTTTTTGTCCGAAATTATCCAGGTTCACCTGGAGGGGTGTCTTTTTTTCGGAAGTAGATTTTAGGAGGCTTGCAATCTTGCCAACCTGGGTATCCATTCCGATAGCCGTAACAAGAAAACTGCCTCTGCCGTAAGTGACAAAGCTTCCTGAAAATACCATATTAGTCTGATCCCCGATAGCAAGTTCGCCAGCCAGAGGATGGTCGGTTTTTTCTACGCTGACACTCTCGCCGGTAAGGGCACTTTCATTAATCTTGAGACTGGCATTTTCCATAATGCGCCCGTCAGCAGGAATGCTGTCTCCCGCTTCTAAAAGAACCAGATCACCGATAGTAACCTCTTTGGAAGGAATTTCTACGATGGTGCCGTCTCTTTTTACCTTAGCGAGAGGGGCAGATAAGGTTTTCAGGCTTGCAAGGGAGTGCTCGGCTTTAATTGTCTGGGCTGTTCCCAGGATGGCATTGACTGTAATAACGACTAAAATTACCACCGTGCTTTCAATATCTCCCATAACACCTGAGATTACGGCAGAAACAATCAGGATAACCACCAGGAAATCCATAAACTGTTCCAGGAATATCTGCAGCAGATTTTTCTTTTTACCTTCAATTAATATATTCTTACCGTATTTTTCCTGATTTGCCTTTGCCTTTCGGGTAGTCAGAAACGGGTCAGAGCCGTTTATCTGTTGTCTGACTTCTTCTTTTGAAAGATTGTAATACATTTGCATGAATGCGCCTCCTTGAGATGATTTCCGATAGAGCGGATAACGGATATGCGAAATAACGACATATGACCCCATGCAGTATCGGGGATCAGACTGCGATACTGCTTTGCCTTTATCATTATAGATATGTAGTCTATGGGGACAAATATGTATGGAGAATGAGAAATCTAATTTGTGTTTTGCTGATAAAGATGCTTTGATATCTCAATCTATAAAGCGCAGTAATCAACAAAACCCCAAGTTTCTCCCCGCAACATCCTCTTTTACTTGCAACCAACCCCAGATACTGCTAAAATAACAGAATAAAATAACAGCATATAGCAATAGCTTAAAATAAAGAATACAAATAGGCAGCAGTTTCGCAGTGCAATCTGCGTTATGCATGGAGGAAAAGCTTGAAAGAAAAGCGTTTTCAAACTACTTATTAAGTCATTATCGCAGGCAGGCCTGGCGATATGCAGGAGGGAAAAGTATGATATTTGACAGCCATGCCCATTATGATGATGAGGCGTTTGACGAAGACAGAGAGAGCCTGCTTGGCAGTATGCAGGAGAATGGAATTGGATATATTGTAAATGTAGGTGCAAGCTTACGGGGCGTGGAGGACACGGTAAAACTCACAAAGAGCTATCCCTTTATATATGGAGCAGTTGGAATTCATCCGGATGAGGCAGGAGACTTGAATGAAGAGCGTTTGCTTTGGCTGGAGAAACTGTGTGAAGAGGAGAAGATCGTTGCGGTAGGAGAGATTGGTCTGGACTATTATTGGGACAAGGAGTCCCACGAAGTCCAGAAGGAATGGTTTGCAAGGCAGCTTGCCCTTTCCAAAAAAGCAGGTCTGCCGGTGATTATCCACAGCAGGGATGCGGCAAAGGATACCATAGATGTTATGAAGGCAGAACACGCAGGCAGCACAGGCGGTGTAATCCACTGTTTCTCCAATTCCAGGGAAATGGCACGGGATTATGTCAACATGGGATATTATATTGGAATCGGCGGTGTTGTCACCTTTAAAAATGCCAGAGTAATGAAAGAGGTTGCAGAATATGTGCCTCTGGAACAGATTCTGATTGAGACAGACTGCCCTTATCTGGCACCGGCTCCTAATCGCGGAAAACGGAACTCGTCTCTGTTCCTGCCCTATATAATAGAAGAAATCGCACGTATCAAAGGGATATCAAAAGAATTAGTAGAAGAGAAGACCTGTGAAAATGCATTGAAAATGTACCAGATAAAATCATGAGAAGAAGAGGTAACGAATGGAAAAATTATCAAATCCCCAGAAAACTATAGAGGTCATTCAAAAGTATGAATTTGCCTTTCAAAAAAAGTTTGGTCAGAACTTTTTAATCGATGGTCACGTACTGGATAAAATTATTCGTTCTGCCAATATTACAAAGGATGATTTTGTGCTGGAAATCGGACCGGGCATCGGAACAATGACCCAGTATCTGGCTGAAGCTGCAAGAGAGGTGGCGGCAGTAGAGATTGATAAAGCGCTGATTCCGATCTTAGAGGATACCCTGTCTTCCTATGATAACATAACAGTCATAAATGAAGACGTTCTGAAACTGGATATCAAGCAGCTTGTGATGGAGCGAAACGGCGGCAGACCGGTTAAAGTAGTGGCGAATCTACCGTACTATATTACTACGCCAATCATTATGGGGTTATTTGAAAGCCATGTTCCCATCGACAGTATTACCGTAATGGTACAAAAAGAAGTGGCACAGAGAATGCAGTCAGGGCCGGGGAGCAAGGACTACGGTGCACTTTCACTTGCGGTACAGTATTACGCCGAGCCGTATATTGTTGCAAATGTGCCACCCAATTGCTTTATGCCCCGTCCAAAAGTAGGAAGTGCAGTAATACGGCTGACAACATACAAAGAAGCTCCCATCGATGTAAAGGATGAGCGTCTGATGTTCCGGATCATCCGTGCGTCATTTAACCAGAGAAGAAAAACGCTGGTAAATGGGTTGAATAACTCACCTGAGATTCCGATTTCCAAGGAGATCATTGCAGAAGCGATTGAGGAACTTGGGGTTTCACCCACTATCCGGGGGGAGGCGCTTACGCTGAGTGAGTTTGCAAGGCTCAGTAACATCATTTCGGCAAAAGAATAAACTGCATCAAATGAATAAACTGCATCAAATGAATTTAATATAAAAACCGGGAATAAAGAAAACGTAAAGTCTTCTTTATTCCCGGTTTTTATTATGGCTTCAATATCATTTTATCAATCCCCAGGAAGTTCTTAATTACTACGCAGGCGCCGCCCAGCAAAATAGCGGTGTCCTGCAGTCCGGATGGGAGGATGGTACAGTATTTATCCATACGGTTGCAGAGAGATTCCTGGATCTGCTTTGTAATATCCGGTATATACATAGTGAAAGCGCTGTTAATTACGATCAGATTAGGATTAAACGTATTCAGAATATTATTAATGCCGATTGCCATATATTTGACAAATTGCTGAATGACCTCCAGGGCATCACTGTCTTGCGCCTGATAAGAACGGATCAATGCGTCAATGGAAACTTCCGTACTGGCTTTACGCCTTGCGTAATCCTTCAGGATTGCCCGTTCTGAAGCATATTGCTCAAAACATCCATGATTGCCGCAGGGGCAGGCGCGCCCGTCAGGAACGATGATTGTGTGTCCGAACTCTCCTGCATAACCGTTATACCCGGTATAAAGCTGATCATCAATCAGAATTCCCATTCCAATACCGGAATGTATACTCAGGTTAATAATATTGGGATAATCAAAATAAAAAGTGCGTTCTCCCAAAACGGATAGATTAGCTTCATTATCCATATAGACAGGTACATGGAAGTGTTCCGATAAGGAATCAGAAAGGTTCTCTTCTTTTATGGAATAGTATGGGGTGAACATCACATGATTGTTATGCACTACTCCGTGAATACCAATACTGATACCAACGACCCCGTGAACAGTAGGAGTTAGCCCCTCTATAGTTTTCTCGATAATAGAGATCAATATAGGAAGAATTTCCAGGTCATGGGATGAATTTTTATATTGTTTGACAAAACAATGGGTTCCTTTCAGGTCAGAGGTGAGTACCGTTATGTAATCTACGCTAACATCCAGTGAAATTACATGGCCGCCGGATTGGTTGAGATCCAGAAGGATTGGCTTACGGCCCTTGTCTGTCTTGGCACTGCCAATTTCAATAACCAGGTGCTCATCCATCAAAACCTGGACAATCGCTGAAATAGTGGCTTTTGTAAGCCCAAGTGCCTTGGCGAGGTCCGCCCTTGAAATGGGACCGTTGTTAACAATCGATTCCAAAACAAGATGGCTGTTAATATCACGGATTAATTCCTTGCTTCCTGTTATCATAATATCCTCCATTATAGTTTAATGACTATATTAAGTATATCATAGAAAAAGTAATTAGGACAGACTAAAAAATGATCTTTCGTAATTCTTAAAAATTTTTTTGTTTATTCTATGCTATAATATATTATATTATGGGCTTATTGTATGGAAATGGAAGAATGTGTTTTCTTTATAGGAAAAACTGTTTTATTAAGCTATTTAGAGACTGGAATGATATATATTGTATTAATTAAACAGGTGAGGTGGATAGAATGTCAGTAAAAAAGGATTTTTATTATTTATCGGATGATCAGGAAACAAAAATTCATGCAGTAAAATGGATGCCGGACGGAGAGGTCAGGGCGGTTCTCCAGATTGCTCATGGAATGGTTGAATTCATTGAGAGGTACGACGAATTTGCAGGTTATATGGCAGACCATGGATTCCTGGTGGTTGGAAATGACCATCTGGGGCATGGAGACTCCATTAAGTCCAAAGAGTATTACGGTTATTTTGCAAAAGAGAATGGGAACCGGGCACTCATACGGGATATGCATAAACTAAGGTGTATCACGGAAAAAGAATATGCAGGCTTACCTTATTTTATTCTGGGGCACAGCATGGGATCTTTTTTGACCAGACAGTATATCTGCTGTCATGGAAAAGGGCTGGCCGGAACCATTATTATGGGAACCGGGTATAAGCCGAGATTTGCAGTGAAGGCAGGAATCGTACTGACTGCAATACTGGCGAAAAGACATGGCTGGATGTACCGCAGCAGGCTCGTAGATGCAATGGCATTTGGTGGTTATAACAGGAATTATAAACCGGCAAGGACAGACAGGGACTGGCTTTGCCGGGATGAGAAGGTCGTGGATGCTTATATTGCTGAAGAAAAATGCCAGTTTTTATTTACACTGAATGCTTACCATAATCTTTTTCATGGACTATATAAATTAACTTTTGAAGAATATTTAGAACGAATGCCCCGGGAGATGCCTGTCCTGTTTGTAGCGGGGGAGGATGATCCGGTAGGCGACCAGGGCAGAGGCGTAAAAAAAGTTGTCGAGACATTCCGAAAAACAGGAATGAAGGATATTTCCTGCAAACTTTATCCGGATGACCGTCATGAAATTTTGAATGAACTGGATAGAAAACAGGTTTACCGGGATATTCTGCAATGGTTAAACCGGCTGATTTAAAATAGTGGATCGTATATTTTGGTACAGGCATTTTTCAAACACGTTCTGCACCAGAAGGAATAGGGAGTTAACATGTTTAATATACTAGTTTGCGATGATGACAAGGAGATTATGGATGCTGTTGAAATATATTTGAATCAGGAAGGATATGAAGTCTATAAAGCGCTGGATGGCGAATATGCCTTGCAGACACTAAAAGTGGTAGAAATCCATCTTGTCATTGCAGATATAATGATGCCAAAGCTGGACGGAATAGCGTTGACAAAGGAAATCAGAAAAAACAGCGGGGTTCCGATTATTATCCTTTCAGCAAGATCAGAAGATACGGATAAAATCATGGGGCTTGATATAGGTGCGGATGACTATCTGACAAAACCTTTTAATCCCCTGGAGCTTGTGGCAAGGGTCAAATCCCAGCTCAGGCGATATACGAAACTGGGGAATTATGTAAAAGGAGATATAACCGTTCTCTATCGTACGGGCGGCCTTGTAATTAATGATGAAGAAAAAGAAGTTACAGTAGATGGAGTGATTGTAAAACTTACGCCTATTGAATATAATGTTTTGCTTTTGCTGGTGAAAAATAAGGGCAAGGTTTTTTCCATAGACCAGATCTATGAAAGCATCTGGAACGAGGTGGCAATCGGTGCCGACAATACGGTGGCTGTACATATCAGACACATCAGAGAAAAAATTGAGATCAATCCAAAAAGCCCCCGGTATCTAAAAGTAGTATGGGGGATTGGCTATAAAGTTGAGAGCATAGCAGATGAAGAATAGCGGGCAGGAAACAAAAGGTAAAGAGGATGAGTTTCGGGCAGCGAGAAAGATTGTAACACTGACCGTGGAATACATGTCACTGATTATTATCATTTGCTCTTTTATGATCAGTCTCAGCATGATGACTTCTCTGGAAGATTTTCAAAATGCATTTGGAAAGCCGTATCCGGAAACGGCTAAATACGAGACACAGGTGGAAGAGAAGATCGGTCAGCTGCATGAATTTCTGGAGGGCTGCAATAAATTTGAAACGGATGGGATTTACGATCCGGATAGAATCGTTGATATAGAAAATTACGCATTACATAAGAATATTACAGGTCAAAGTGAAGGAGGATTATCTTACCGTCTTCACGATCTTTTGCAATGGGCTCAGCAGGGGGCAGAGTTGGACAATGAGGAAGCCTATTCCCCCATAGGATATAAAGATATTGAGGAATATGCCCGGAAGACGGGAAAAGACAGAGATAAACTATATCTGTATGTGAAGAGCACAATAGCAGGAATCTGGGACGATGTATGGCACTATAATACTTTGAAAGTGGAATTTAACGGTAAGAATACCAATTTAAAATACATTGTTCTGGATAAAAATAACAAGCAGGTCTATGGGAATACAGGATTGTCAGAGGAACAGATTTTAGATCTGGGTACCTATGTAGTGCTGGATTATAAAAAACTGGAGTACGATGCCAATCTTAAATTTAAGAAAAATATATACAGTAATCTGGGTAGAGGAATTTCGCCTAATTGTATTGACAGCCGTATCGTGATTGGAATCGATACATCATTCCTGGTGCAGGATGAATTTTATGATATGAAAGAACGATATGAGAACTGGATGCCATGGAGCCGTGCGGCTGCAGTTGTATGCGGTGTTTTTATATTTATCTGGCTGTCATCGATCGGATATTACACCAATATCGCAGGATTGGAAAAAGGGGAATTCGCACTGATGAAACTGGACGCATTTCCAATAGAGGTGCTGACGCTGATAAGCGGAATGGTATTCGCACTGGGTGGTCATCTGGCATATCTGAGCTATCAGCATCTAGGGATTTTTCCAGGTATTGCCGGAGTGCTATTTTCCCTTGCAGGATTTGCAAATGGAATGTTTATTGTGTGGTATGGCAGCATGGTGCGCCGGGTAAAGGGAGGTGTATTTTTAAAATACAGCACCATTTACAACCTGTTGCGGGAGTTATCGCATATGATATATAAGAGAAAAATTTCGATTAGAATTCTTGTCTGGTATATAGGATTTTTAATCGTCAATATGCTGGGAATACTTTCCATCACTTATCTGGGAGTATGGGGAATGCCCCTTACAATAATACTGGAATTAATTATCGGAATTAATTTAGTAAAGATGTCAGTGCAGCAGGATAAGATATCAACAGGAATAGATCAGATTTTAAAAGGAGATTTTGATTATAAAATAGACGGGTCAAAATTTTTGCCGGCAAATAAAAGGCTGGCAGATTCCGTAAATAAAATGAGTAACAGTCTGGAGTCAATCATAGAGAAAAATACCAAAAGTGAAAGACAGAAGACAGATTTGATTACAAATGTATCACATGATATCAAGACACCGCTGACATCGATCATTAATTATGTGGATTTGTTAAAAAGACTGGAATTATCAGATCAAAAGGCACAGAACTACTTAGAGATACTGGACCAGAAGTCACAGCGGCTTAAATATTTAACGGAAGACCTGCTGGAAGCATCTAAAATAAGTTCGGGAAACATCCTTCTAGAGTATATAAATATTAATTTCAAAGAACTTATCCTGCAGACAGCAGGAGAATTTGATGACCAGTTCAAAGCTAGAAGACTGGAACTGGTAACGAGTGTTCCGGATCATCCCATTATAATCCGTGCAGACAATACACGTATCTGGCGTGTTATCGAAAACCTGTATAATAATGTTGTAAAGTATGCCATGCCTGGTACCAGGGTTTATGCCACAATACGCACCGAAAATGAAAAGATGATTTTTTCTATTAAAAATATATCGGAATATTCTCTCAATATGGAAGCCGAAGAGCTGACCGAGCGTTTTATACAGGGGGATAAATCCAGAAGCACAGAAGGAAGCGGTCTTGGATTATCAATTGCAAGATCCCTTACAGAAATGCAGGGTGGAGAATTTCGCATCAGCGTAGATGGCGACCTGTTCAAAGCAGTATTAATATTTCCAATAGTACAGCATGAAGTATGCAGCACCTTATCAGTGTAACAACAGCCAGTCCGGTTATTAAATGGACTGGCTGTTGTAAACATACTGTATATAAGTATGTAATTATTCTGATTTTTCATTGGAAGAATTCGTTGTAGGAGAAAGGTTCTTAAAAGCAGATGGTTCCATAATCTCGGGAATATCACTGGAAGAATTATCCTCCTCCGTTTCTTCAGGAATATAGCGGTCAAATATTTTAACAAAGAAATAAGAATTAATAAAAGCGATAAGTGCAAATCCGATCAGTATCCATACAATTAAACCATAGGCAAATACAATAGGGATCATCAGAGTAGCTCCGGCCGGAACAACAGCAACAATCAATATTAAAAATGTATATGGCAGATGTCTGATGGACATAAACAGCGAATTCTTAAAAGTATTTTTAATAGAATTCACAAATTTGGATAAAATCGGGAAAATGTAAGATAATACAAATGCATATACAACAGCAACCACCATAAGACCATAACGCATGACAGTAGTCAGTGTAGATTTCATCTGTCCTGTTATCCGGAAATCCATCAGCAGGATAATTCCGGCTACCAGCATAATCAGCCAGATAATCGTACTCTGCTTAAAATTTTCCTTAAAAGATTTGAAGAAACCTTTTATAATATAAGATTCTTCGTTACGCGCCATTTTCAGCGTCACATAATACATAGCCGTACAGGAAGCACCGATAGTAACAATCGGGATACAGCATATAAGAAATACAACGTTCAACATCATCAAGTCTGCTACCCTGGACATAAAAGTAAAGAACTTATTGTCCATACTAAAAAATCTACCCATTCTAAACTACCTCTTTTAACGATTTATTTGTTTACATCAAATTATATAGGATTATAGGGAAAAATGCAAATAAATAAAGCATAAACTTAGGGAATTTCACAGATCTTTTAAAAAATTTTTCTCCTTGACTTTTCATTCCGTGCTACATATAATGAAAATTAGCAATATATATAGAAAAGACGATGACGAAGACAGTACATTTATTTTGTCAGTGTGTCTGGGAAATACGGACATATATCTGATAATCAACGAAATTTACAGCGAGCCGGTGGTGGTGGAAGTCCGGTAAGAGTAGGATAGATGGAATATCACTTCAGAGTTTCAGGCTGAATAATAGTAGGTGCTGACGGTTTTCCACCGTTAACAGGAACGCGTATGATAGTATGTTGTAACAGGTGGTTAACGAAGTGTATGACTCTCGTCCTTTTACAGGGATGGGAGTTTTTTTGTGCACATTCATTCCACAAACTGGAACGCACAGCTGGAATAAAGCAATTCAAACACGCTCTAACGCATAAAATTTAAGGAGGAATATAATCATGTACGACAAAGTTTCTACGAATCTTAATTTTGTTGACCGGGAGAAGAAGACAGAGAAGTTCTGGGAAGACAACCAAATTTTTGCAAAAAGTATTGATAACCGTGAGGGATGTGAGACCTACACATTCTATGACGGACCGCCTACCGCAAATGGCAAACCTCACATCGGCCACGTTTTAACCCGTGTAATCAAAGATATGATCCCAAGATACCAGACGATGAAAGGGAAGATGGTTCCGCGTAAAGCAGGCTGGGATACCCACGGTCTTCCGGTTGAGCTGGAAGTGGAAAAAATGCTGGGTCTGGACGGCAAAGAGCAGATTGAAGAATATGGTCTGGAACCATTTATCAAATACTGTAAAGACAGCGTCTGGAAATATAAGGGCATGTGGGAAGACTTCTCTGCAACCGTAGGATTCTGGGCAGATATGGAGCACCCTTACGTAACTTATGACAATAACTTTATTGAATCCGAGTGGTGGGCGCTAAAGCAGATCTGGGACAAAGGACTGTTATATAAAGGATATAAAATCGTACCTTACTGCCCAAGATGCGGAACACCTCTCTCCAGTCATGAAGTTGCCCAGGGATATAAGGATGTAAAGGAACGTTCAGCCATTGCCAAATTTAAAGTAAAAGGCGAAGAAGCATATATTCTGGCATGGACAACCACTCCGTGGACCCTGCCTTCAAACGTGGCACTTTGTGTAAACCCGAAGGAGACTTATGTCAAAGTATCCATGAAAGAAGATGGAACGGTTTATTATCTGGCACAGGCACTTTGTGATAAAGTACTGGGCGAAGACAACTACGAGGTACAGGAGACTTATGTAGGAACAGATTTGGAATATAAAGAATATGAGCCACTATTCCCATTTACCACACCGGCGAAAAAGGCTTACTTTGTAACCTGTGCTGACTATGTTACTTTAACAGATGGAACCGGAGTTGTTCATATCGCTCCTGCATTTGGTGAAGATGACTCCCAGGTAGGAAGAAGATATGATCTGCCATTCCTTCAGCTGGTAGACAGCAAGGGTGAGATGACAGAAGAGACTCCATGGGCAGGAACTTTCTGTAAAAAAGCAGATCCCCTTGTATTAGAAGACTTAAAATCAAGAGGCCTTTTATTTTCTGCACCGCAGTTTGAGCACAGCTATCCTCATTGCTGGAGATGTGACACACCGCTTATCTACTATGCACGCGAGTCCTGGTTCATCAAAATGACCGATGTAAAAGAGGATCTGATCAGAAATAACAACACCATCAACTGGATACCGGAAAGTATCGGAAAAGGTCGCTTTGGAGACTGGCTGCAGAACGTACAGGACTGGGGAATCAGCCGTAACCGTTACTGGGGAACGCCGCTGAATGTCTGGGAATGTGAATGCGGACATATGCACTCCATCGGAAGCATTGCCGAATTAAAAGAAATGTCGGATAACTGCCCGGAGAATATCGAACTTCACCGCCCATTCATTGATGCAGTGACTATCAAGTGTCCTCATTGTGGAAAAGAAATGCACCGTGTGCCTGAAGTAATTGACTGCTGGTTTGATTCCGGGGCAATGCCTTTTGCGCAGCATCATTATCCGTTTGAAAACCAGGAATTATTCAAACAGCAATTCCCGGCAAACTTTATTTCAGAAGCAGTGGACCAGACCCGTGGATGGTTTTATTCCCTCCTGGCTATTTCCACGCTGATCTTTAATGAAGCGCCGTACAAGAATGTTATCGTACTGGGACATGTCCAGGATGAAAACGGACAGAAGATGAGCAAGTCAAAAGGGAATGCCGTAGACCCGTTCGATGCACTTTCCACTTTCGGAGCTGATGCGATCCGCTGGTATTTCTATGTGAACAGCGCTCCCTGGCTGCCAAACCGTTTCCATGGAAAAGCAGTGACGGAAGGACAGCGTAAATTTATGGGTACTCTTTGGAATACCTATGCATTTTTTGTGCTTTATGCAAATATAGATGAATTTGACGCTGCAAAATATAGTTTAGAATATGATAAGCTTCCGGTAATGGATAAATGGCTGCTGTCGAAAATGAATACCCTGATTCAGACCGTAGATGAGAATCTTGGAAATTACAAAATCCCGGAAGCAGCAAGAGCATTACAGGAATTTGTAGATGACATGAGTAACTGGTATGTACGCAGAAGCCGTGAGCGTTTCTGGGCGAAGGGAATGGAACAGGATAAAATCAATGCATATATGACGCTGTATACGGCGCTTGTAAATGTATGCAAGGCTGCAGCACCTATGATTCCGTTTATGACAGAGGATATCTATCAGAACCTTGTTCGTAATATCGACAAGACAGCACCGGAAAGCATTCACCTGTGCGACTTCCCGGCAGCGGATGCAGCACAGATCGACAAGGACCTGGAAGCAAATATGGATGAAGTTCTTAAAATTGTTGTTATGGGGCGCGCATGCAGAAATACAGCGAATATCAAGAACAGACAGCCGATTGGGAATATGTTTGTAAAAGCCCGTTTTGAATTACCTGAGTTCTTTGTGGATATAATCAGAGAGGAATTAAATACCAAAAAAGTAACCTTTACCGATGACGTAAGAAACTTTACATCTTATAGCTTTAAGCCTCAGCTAAAGACGGTGGGACCAAAATATGGAAAACTTCTGGGAGGAATCCGTCAGGCACTTCCCCAGTTAGATGGAAATGCTGCCATGGATGAATTGAACGGAAACGGTTCCATTAAGCTTGACATAAACGGAACAGAGGTTGTATTATTAGAAGAGGATCTGCTGATTGAGACAGCGCAGACGGAAGGATATGTGTCAGAGCAGGATAACGAAATCACCGTTGTACTGGATACAAATCTCACTCCGGAGCTGATTGAAGAAGGATTCGTCAGAGAGCTGATCAGTAAGGTACAGACCATGAGAAAAGAAGCGGGCTTTGAAGTGACAGACAGAGTCGTGGTTTATGCAAAAGACAATCAGAAGATTGAAAAAATATTAGAAGAGCACAGAGAAGAGATTAAGTCAGAAGTTCTGGCAAATGATATTGTGACAGGCTCTGCAAACGGCTATGTAAAGGAATGGAACATCAACGGGGAGACAGTAACCATGGGCGTGGAGAAGGTGTAATATACCAGAAAACAGGAGGATGGTTCATGAGTAAAAAATTTGACAAGGAAGCATTTATTAACGATGTAAAGGCAAACGTAAAGACCTTATATCGTAAGACGATTGATGAAGCGACGAAACAGCAGGTATTTCAGGCGGTATCCTATACGATTAAAGATACAATCATAGACAACTGGCTTGCAACCCAGAAGCAGTACGAAACAGACGACCCAAAGACAGTTTATTATATGTCTATGGAGTTTCTGATGGGGCGTGCCCTGGGCAATAATCTGATTAACCTCACAGAGTATAACGATGTAAAAGATGCGCTAGAGGAAATCGGATTTGATCTGAACGTAATCGAGGATGAAGAGCCGGATGCAGCGCTTGGAAACGGAGGGCTTGGACGTCTTGCAGCATGTTTCCTGGATTCACTTGCTACTCTTGGATATTCTTCCTATGGCTGCGGTATCCGTTACCGTTACGGGATGTTTAAACAGAAAATAGAAAACGGTTTTCAGATTGAAGTACCGGATAACTGGTTAAAGGACGGCAATCCATTTGAACTGCGCCGTCCCGAATACGCCAAAGAAGTAAAATTCGGAGGTTATGTACGTGTGGTATATGATGAAACCACAAAGAGAAACCGCTTTATCCAGGAAGGCTGCCAGTCAGTGCGTGCGATTCCTTTTGATATTCCGATTGTGGGATATGACAACCGCATCGTGAATACACTGCGTGTCTGGGATGCGGAAGCAATTAACGACTTCCAGCTGGATTCCTTTGACAAGGGAGATTATCAGAAAGCAGTAGAGCAGGAAAACCTGGCACGTAATATTGTAGAAGTTCTTTATCCAAATGATAATCATTATGCCGGCAAAGAGCTTCGTTTAAAACAACAGTACTTCTTTATTTCAGCCAGTGTACAGGCAGCAATTGAAAAGTATAAGAAAAAACATTCCGATATGAGGAAATTCCACGAAAAAGTGACTTTCCAGTTAAATGATACACATCCAACAGTGGCAGTAGCAGAATTAATGCGTATCCTGGTTGACGAAGAAAACCTGGAATGGGATGAAGCATGGGAAGTAACCACGAAGACCTGTGCATACACGAACCATACAATTATGGCAGAAGCACTGGAAAAATGGCCGATAGAGCTTTTCTCCAGACTGCTCCCGCGCATTTACCAGATTATAGAAGAAATTAACCGCAGATTCCTTATTGAAGTTGGCAGAAAATATCCGGGAGACCAGAATAAAGTCAACAAGATGGCAATCATACATGACGGACAGGTGAAGATGGCACATCTTGCCATTGTAGCCGGATACTCTGTCAATGGTGTTGCCCAGCTTCATACGGAGATTCTGAAAAAGCAGGAATTAAGAGACTTCTATGAAATGATGCCGCAGAAATTCAATAATAAGACCAATGGTATTACCCAGAGGAGATTCCTGCTTCATGCGAATCCGCTTCTGGCAAAATGGGTAACCGCCCATATTGGTGATGAATGGATTACAGATCTGCCGCAGATTTCAAAATTAAAGATCTATGCAGAGGATAAAAAAGCGCAGCAGGAATTTATGAATATCAAGTATCAGAATAAGGTACGTCTTGCCAGATATATTTTAGAGCACAACGGTGTGGAAATTGATCCCCGTTCCATCTTTGATGTACAGGTAAAGAGACTTCATGAATACAAACGCCAGCTGATGAACATTCTGCATGTAATGTATTTATACAACACCATTAAAGACCATCCGGAAATGGATTTCTATCCAAGAACATTTATCTTCGGGGCAAAAGCAGCAGCCGGATACCGCCGTGCGAAGCTCACCATTAAGCTGATTAATGCAGTGGCAGACGTTGTTAATAACGACAGATCCATCAAAGGAAAGCTGAAAGTAGTATTTATTGAAGACTACCGTGTTTCCAATGCGGAATGGATATTTGCTGCATCTGATGTATCAGAGCAGATTTCAACAGCAAGTAAAGAAGCATCCGGTACCGGAAATATGAAATTTATGTTAAACGGAGCACCGACCCTGGGAACCATGGACGGAGCAAATGTAGAGATTGTAGAAGAAGTTGGAGAAGAGAATGCCTTTATCTTCGGGCTTACAGCCGACGAAGTTATTAACTTCGAAAATAACGGCGGTTACCATCCAATGGATTACTTTAACAACGATCAGGATATCCGCCGGGTACTGATGCAGTTAATTAATGGAGAATATGCAAAGGATGACCCGGAACGTTTCCGTGAAATCTATGATTCCCTGTTAAATACCAACAGCAGTGACAGAGCAGATACTTACTTTATCCTTGCAGACTTCAAGTCATATGCAGAGGCTCAGAGAAGAGTAGAAGAAGCATACCGTGATGAAACCCGGTGGGCGAAAATGGCTATTCTGAATGTAGCAAGCAGCGGTAAATTCACATCGGACAGAACCATCCAGCAGTATGTGGATGAAATCTGGCATTTAGATAAAGTAGTGATTGAATAGAGAATTTAAATTAAATAGCAGATTAAAATTACAAAGGTTGTTTTAATGTAAAAAAACCTGGTATCTTTAAATGATTGTGGGAAAACGGAAGCCATCCGGTTTATCTGCAATAAGATAAATATACCGGGTTTTTTGCTGCCCTTTATCCTATAAGTTGCGTATATCATTCCTATAAGAGTTGTATCAGATAAATAATAAAAAATTATCCCTGAATTATGCATAATATAGAAATACGGTAATATACATAAGACAAGGAAGGTGCGCCATGAAGGAAAAAATAAAAAATATTCTAGCATTAATTTTACTGGTACTCTTATTGCCTTATGTTATTACGGTTCTTATGTCCGGCAAGATAAGACAAACCTATTTGGACAGAGGAGATGATCATTCCTTTATTTCGGTAGAAGTAGACGGGAAAGTACGTGAAGTTAATTTTGAAGACTATGTAATGGGCGTTACAGCCTTACAGATTCCATCCGCTTATCAGACAGAGGCGATCAAAGCCCAGATGGTGGTAGCGAGAACGAATCTATGTAAAATGCTGGAGGATCATCCAACGGAACTATTGAAAGACAAGTATCTAACCGTTGATCAGATGGAGGAACTGGGAATCAGGGATAAATTCGGCAGGGCAAGCAGAGAAACAAGCGGACAGGTTCTCACCTATGACGGGAATCTGATTCTGGCATCCTATCATGCGATTAGTGCCGGAAGGACAAGAAATGGAAATGATGTTCTGGGAAGCCAGAGTTACCCATATCTGGTATCGGTACAGAGCGCTCAGGATGTGGAGGCAGAACGTTATCTCCACGCTGAAGTATACGATCCGGAAGAAATATTACGAATATGCAGGGAGCAGTATCCTGATATGAAAGCATATTATCCGGAAGGAACTGAGGTTTCTACAGATCATACTGCCGGTACGGGAGCCAAAGAAAGCAGAATACAGGATAATTATCAGCAGGAAACAGCATTAAATGTGAAAGCAGAAGGTAGAGAGAACGTCACCACTACATGGAATGCAGACCAGGGACCGGATACCATATCCACAGACCTTTCGGGTGTAGAAACAGAAATTTTAACCGAGGCAGCAGAACCGGAATCTCCAAAGGGAACGCAGACGCAAAACGGGACAGATCCGGGAAATGGAAAAGAAACCCGGAAGCAGAGCGGGGCAGAGTCCGAAACTCCAAAAGCAAATCAGACAGAAGCTGTAACAGAACCCCAGACAGAACCCTCAGAGACAGATAATCATGAGAGTGGAACGGAGGAGTTAAATAAAACAAATCTTTGGGACAATATGGAGATTGAAAGTAATGATGAGGCTGGCTATATAACAAAAATCCGGATTGGTGACACAGAAATACCTGGTGAAGAATTCCGCAGATTTCTGAATTTAAATTCCAGCTGTTTTACAATGGAGCAGGTAGAAAAAGGAATTCGGATTACAACCAAAGGATTGGGACACGGTGTGGGAATGAGCCAGTACGGAGCAGAGAGAATGGCAGAATCAGGAAAACCATATGATGAGATTTTGCAATATTATTTTAAAAATGTAACGATAGAAATAAATGAAAAACAAAACAGTTCAGAGACAGAAACAAATGCCATAAATTCATAAATCGATTTTTCAAACATTGTATATTCTTTCATAAACTGGCAATGCTATTGTTGAACATAATTGATCAATAGTACGAGGTGAAGAATATGCAGAAAAAAGATGTTGTAAAGTTTTTTAAGAAAAAAGGAACCATTGTGGCATTGAGTCTGTGTCTGGTGGGAGGAGTAGCAGCAGCTTCCTATTATACTATGGAATTGTCACAAAATGCAAAAGAAGAAGAGCAGAATCTGGTAGACCTGAATGAAGAACCAAAAGATCCGGAACCATCGGACCCAATCACAACAGATAAAACATCACAATCAGAGAACAACACAAAAGAAAACGGAAATAAGAATGCCACATCCGGCGACACTAAAAATCAGACAGAATCAGACGCTTCTAAACCTACATTAGCAAATGATATGGACGTAGACCCGGCATATCTGGCAGATAACGAAGCAAAAACAAGTGCTGATGCAAAAACAGCAAAAGAGTCAGAAGACAGCGTAGATGCAAATTCAACAAATATCCAGGCGAAAATAGAACCAACCGTTGATTTTGGAGATAACAGCACATTGACATGGCCGGTAGCAGGAACTGTATTAATCGACTACAGTATGGACTCTACCGTATACTTCAAAACATTAAATGTTTACAAATATAATCCGGCACTTATTATCGGGAGTGAAGTAAACGGACAAGTTCTGGCAGCAGCAAAAGGCATTGTGGAATCCATCGACGTAAATGACGAAACAGGAACAACTATCACCATGAATATTGGAAACAACTACGAATTGGTATATGGACAGTTAAAAGAAGTTCCGGTAGCAGTAGGCGATGTTGTAGAAACAGGATCCATCATAGGTTATGTAAGCGAGCCTACAAAATATTATTGCGAAGAAGGAAGCAACCTTTTCTTTGAGATGAAAAAAGATGGTGCACCTGTAGATCCATTCCTGTACCTGGAGTAAAGTCAATTGTAATCATAAACAAGAAGATAAATAAAGGTCTTAAATTTTCATTCTTTCCGGCAGGAGAAGTGACGTTCACGTCATGATTAATCGGAAGAAGAAGATTTAAGGCCTTTTCCCACCCATTCAAAAACCTTGCACACTTTCCGAAGAAGAGAGTATACTATATTAGTACAGCGGATAAGAACTCCACTGTACCGAATAAAGTTACACCTGCGGATACGCAATCGAATCTTTCTTACTTGGCGTTACAATTTCCAAATGCAAACTGTCGTATTTGATATGGGTGAAGTACTTTTTCGTCGATTGCTTTTTATAATAAGCGCATGTATGAGGTTCTTGTATGTGCGCTTTACATAGACAATGAAGGATGAAGGTAAAATGAATTATACGTATATATTAAAGTGCAGTGATGACACCTACTATACCGGTTGGACAAACAATCTGGAGAAACGGATTGATGATCATAACAGTGGAAAAGGTGCCAAGTACACGAAAGGAAGGCGGCCGGTAGTTCTTGCTTATTGTGAGATATTTGCAACGAGACAGGAGGCAATGAAAAGAGAATATGAGATTAAAAAACTCCCGAAAAAGGACAAGCTAAAACTCATGGAAGGATTTTCATACCGGGAGCAATTGGAGAATCTGCTGTAAACGCAAAAAAACGGCTGCCACGGAAGATACTAGTACTACAGCGAACAATTTCATCTTAAATTTGGGTTTAGCTGATTAAAGACGCTTTGTAGATGTAGGTAGTGTACGGAAAGAGAAGGGGACGGACCAATGTCCTGGTCCGCCCCCTTCTCTTTCCGAGATAGCATTCGTTGATACAAAGCTGGTATTCTCAGCATGATAGGACCCCGGGGTTGTGGCATGCCGGACGCGATTGGCGTAAAGCAACTGATCTTGAGAATGGAATTTGTTTTTCATTCTGTAACCAGAAAAAGGAACAAACTCACATCTTTCTGTACACTACCTATCATTTACAAAGCGTCTTAATAAGCGAAAACCAAATTCAAGAATCCGTTCGCTCTAGAGCGTGTTTTAAAATTGCTACACATTGGTCATTTTAACCAAATTAATATTGAAGCGATACACAAAAATCCCAGATA